>Ga0210044_10000011_pt1 | contig 262146 bp, 213 predicted proteins | sample CryGey13umfilter_2_FD_183959 | JGI IMG/M metagenome (GOLD analysis project Ga0210044, IMG submission 183959) | Groundwater microbial communities from aquifer in Utah, USA - Crystal Geyser 4/9/14 3 um filter (SPAdes) (version 2) | ecosystem: Environmental > Aquatic > Deep subsurface >... | reverse complement strand
GCAGACAGGTGAACCGTTGGATACGGTGGGGGCTGGCCAGGCGCACGAAGCAGCCTGCTTTCTTGTACTTCCAGCCATCTGTCAACTGCCTGTGGTGTTTGCAGTTGGGGTTGGGGCAGTGGGGCGGTTGCCAACCGGATCGTGTTGTGGGACAGAGAAACATGTCCGGTCAATTGCAAGCAGCTGGCCGGAAACATTCTTAGGGGCACAACTCACCTCTTCCAGGCATTCACCCAGGTGCGCCCGGATCTCGGCGTCCAAGGTCTCCTCGGCCGCGGCCGGGGCGGACGCGCCCAGGTCCCGTCGGGGGCGAACCGTTTATCCATGACGTCGTCGGCCTGGTTCTCGCGCTTCACCGTGCGCCAGGTCTCCGACAACTTCCGCTAGAGGATGCCGAACAACCAGGTCCGGACGTGCGACCGGCCCTCGAAGCGGCCGAGGGACTGGATGAAGGTCAGGAACACCGACTGGGTGACGTCCTGCGCCCGCTGCGCAGCGAGGCCCGCCCCACGGGCGGCGCGCAGGACCTGGGGCAGGTAGGCATGGACGACGGCATCGAGAGCTGCCGCTTCTCGTCTCGTAGTCGCGCCACGAATACAGGATCGGAGAACGTTGTCTGGTCTTCCCCGCCCTTCACATGCCCTTCCCGGGATTTCCCGCCGTCGGTGAAAGGTAATCGGAGAACCGCACGCCAACTTCCGAGTTCGGGTCGCGTTCCGGGAGATCAAACCGGGTTATGAACCCTAAACTTGGAGAGGTCGGCGGTCGTGACAGCTAGAGGAATCTGGAGTGGCATTATCGGCGATCTGCACGCCCGGCTCGCCCGTCGGTCCGATGCCGGCAAGACGGTGGCCGAGCTGATTCCCAGCGGGTCCCGGCGAAACCCGGAATGGCGACGCACCTGTCGCCGACGGTATTGACCGGCCACCGGAAAGATGCTGGAATGGGTACCCATGCAACCGACGATAGACCTTGTTCGAGGGTGAGCTTGCCGAAGATGAACCGACTGATCTCGACCTCCCGCACCCCGTCTCCCTGTTGGACTTCGCAACGGGATCCCGCTACCGGATCTCGAACGGCCTCCGACCTGCACGCCCCGTTTCCCCTTGCGGGAGGGTCGACGTGAAAATCTGGCTGGGCCTGCTCTATGGTATCCTGGTCGCCTTGCTGATGATCATGGGAACCTGGTGGGTGTACTACCTGACCTCCGAAACCAAGGCGCGCACCGAATCGGAGCTGCAGAAGCTGACCAACGACCGCCTGCACGCGGCCTTCCTCATTCAGACCGAACCCCAGGTCCGGGCGGAACCGGAACGCTGGCTGGCCGAACCCTTCCCCGACCTGATCTTCGTCCGCGGCCCCGAGGGTTCCCTCAACGCGCAGGTCGATCCCGAGGTGAAGGCCGCCATCCTGGAGCGCGACCGGCACACCCGCCGGATGTTCCTCTCCGAGGGTCTGTTCTTCATCCTGCTGCTGATCGCCGGCACCTTCATTCTGATCCATGCCTGGCGCAGCGAAGTCAGCTACAAACAGGCGCGGGAATTGTTCATGACCGCGGCCACCCACGAATTCAAGACCCCGCTGGCCAGCCTGCGGCTCTACGCCGAGACCCTGGCGCGTCGCGAGCTGAAGGACTCCGACCGCATCCGCATCCAGGACCGCATGATCGAGGACGTCATCCGGCTGGAGGACCTCGTCAACGACATCCTCTCGGTGAGCGCCGCGGACATGTTCGCCTCCGGCCACGGAGGAGTCCTCGACCTGGAGGAGGAATGCCGACTGGTCCTGGACGACCTGGCCGCCTTCGCCGCCGAGAACCGGGCCGTGATGAACCTGGAGGCCGAATCCGGGACCAATATCCGTGGGCATCGACTTCCCCTGGCCCTGGTCCTGCGCAATCTCCTGGTCAACGCCGTCCAGCACAGCCCCCGGCCCGTGAACGTCACCGTGAAGGTCATTCCCGGGAAAGATCGTCACCGGGTGGTGGTGATGGACGACGGACCCGGAATACCCCGACGCTTGCAGGATCGGGTCTTCGAATGTTTCTATACCGGCAGGCTGGACGGGCGATTCTCCGGAACCGGTCTTGGCCTCTACCTGGTGCGCCGAAACATGGAGATGCTGGGCGGTGAAGTGGAACTCACCAGCGAACCGGACCAAGGCGCAGTCTTCACGCTGAGTTTTCCTGCGCGGCAGGCTGATTGACCTGCTGCGCCACGGGAGTCGCCCATGAAGAGACGCATCCTGGTCGTCGAAGACGACGCCCACCTGGCCGAGGGCCTGCAGATCAACCTCGAACTCGAGGGCTACGAGGTGCTGCTGGCCGGGAGCGCCGAGGAAGGCGAAGTCCTCTGGCGGGACGGGGGCTGCGACCTCATCCTCCTGGACGTCATGCTGCCCGGGATGGACGGCTTCACCTTCTGTCGGCTGATCCGCCACGAAGGTGACCGCGTTCCCGTGCTCTTCGTTACCGCCCGCAGCGCGGGACAGGACCGGATCCGCGGCCTGGACGAAGGCGGGGATGACTACATCACCAAACCCTTCGAGCTGCAGGAACTCCTGGCGCGCATCAAATCCATCTTCCGGCGCCAGGACTGGTTCCGGACCCGGGACGTCACGCCGGAACTGAAGATCGGACGCGCCGTCATCGACCTGCGCGGCTACAAGGCCCACACCCCCGACGGGACCGTGACCCTGAAGGAGAAGGAGGCCATGATCATCCGCCTGCTCAGCGAGCACCGGGGTGAAGCCGTCGACCGCCAGACGATCCTGGACCGGGTCTGGGGCTTCGGCGCCTACCCCACCACCCGCACCGTGGACAATTTCATCCTGGCCCTGCGCAAGCTGGTCGAAGACGACCATCACAATCCCCGCCACATCCAGACCGTCCACGGTGTCGGCTACCGGCTGGTGCTCGACGACGCCGGCGCCGGGAATCCGTCTTCATGAACACGGATCTGGAACGGTTGCTGGCCGGCTGGGAGCAAGGGCCCGCTACGGCCGAGGCCGCGCATAACCTGGTCTCTGCGGCCGCCGCCACCCTTCCCGACGCCGCGCTGCCCCAGCCGGCCTCCGCCCTGCGCCGCTTCCTCGGGGTTACCCGCAAGCCCGACTTCCTTTGTGCCCTGCCCGACGCCGACGCCCGCGAAGAATGGTTCGAAACGTGCCTGGCGGTGGTCGACGCCATCGGGTTCGATCTCGGCGATCTCCTGGAACAGCGAGCCGACGAGGCTCCCGACCACATTCTCTTCCGGACCCACATCGGAGCCGACCGGGATGACTGGAGCTTCCTGCGGGTCAGGGAACTGGCCCGCGCCACCGCAGCGGTGTTGTGGCGGGACGGTCCCCCGCCCCGGCTGGCCGACGACGTCGCCAACCCCGTGCCCGGCCCACGGGTGGGAATCCTGTGCAACAACGGACTCGCGTCGGCGGTATGCGACCTGGCCTGCCTGACCGAGGGCATCCTGGTTGCGCCGTTGAACATCCACTTCAAGGAAGAGCACCTGGGGTGGATCTTCGACCGCCTTGTGCTGACCGTGGCGATCTGCGACAACGCCGACAGGCTCGATCAGTTGATCGCCCTGCGGGACAAGGTCAAGCGCCCCTTCGTCATTTATACCCTCATGTCGGATCCTCGCGTGGGCCGGCCGGGAATCAAGCGGCTGGAGGCCGAACGGTCCCCGCTGGGCGCCGCGGAAATCGACGGGATCCTGAGTGATCGACCGCGACGAAACCTCAGGGATCCCGCCACGGTGATGTTCACCTCCGGCAGCACGGGTCTGCCCAAGGGCGTGGCCTTCACCCAGCGCAACCTGGTCAGCAAGCGCTTCGCCCGCGCCGCCGCCCTGCCCACCGTCGGCAGGGACGAGGTGCTGCTCTGCTATCTGCCGCTGTTCCACACCTTCGGCCGCTTCCTGGAGATGCTGGGCAGCATCTTCTGGGGAGGCACCTACATCTTCGCCGACAATCCCTCCGCCGACTCCCTGCTCGACATGCTGGGCAAGGTCGCGCCCACGGGCCTGATCAGCGTACCGGTGCGCTGGCAACAGATCGCCGAACGGGTGTGGGAAATCACCCGTGGTGAGGATGCCGACCAGGACCTCGGCGTCCACCTGCGGAATCTGGTGGGAGCACGGCTTCGCTGGGGAATTTCGGCCGCCGGTTATCTCGACCCCAAGGTGTTCCGGTTTTTCCACCGCCACGACATCAAGCTGTGCAGCGGATTCGGGATGACCGAGGGCACCGGCGGGCTGACCATGACCCCGCCCGACGATTACGTGCCCGACTCGGTGGGGATTCCCCTGCCCGGCACCCGGATCCGGTTGGCCCAATCCGGAGAGCTTCAGGTCAGCGGCTGTTACATCGCCCGTTACCTGGAACCGGCCGCCCCCAACGGTTCGCTCGAGGTGCCCCGCCCCCGCAGTGACGACTGGTGGTTGGCCACCGGCGACCTGTTCCGCAGCACCGGCGACAACCATCTGGAGATCGTCGACCGCATCAAGGACATCTACAAGAACAACAAGGGGCAGACCATCGCCCCGCGGGCCGTCGAAAGCCTGTTCGAGCAGGTGCCCGGCATCCGGCGCACTTTCCTGGCCGGAGACGGCCGGGCCTACAACACCCTGCTCATCGTGCCCGAACCCGCGGACGACATCCTGCAATCGCTCCAGGACGAGGAGGGCCGGCGGCATTATTTCCAGCACATCATCGCCGCGTCGAACTCCGCCCTCTCACCCTGGGAACGCGTGGTGAATTTCGCCATCCTGGACCGCGATTTCAGCGCCGACCACGGCGAATTGACTCCCAAAGGGTCCTTGCGCCGCAAGACCATCGAGACCAATTTCGCTTCCGCCATCGGTGACATGTACCGCAGCAACGACCGGATACTCGAGTGCAACGGTTTACGTGTCCGCATTCCCCGGTGGTTCTTTCGGGATCTCGGCCTGCTCGAGGATGCCATCACCACGGACGGACCACGGCTGATCAACACCGGGAACGGGCAGACCCTGCCCATCGCCCAGGCGGGCGGGACCCGGGTCCGCATCGGGGACCTGGGTTATGACCTGGGCGGGGACGGCGGCACTCCACCGCTCATCGATCTGGGCCTCTTCGTGCGGCACCCTCTGCTGTGGATCGCGAACCCGTCCCTGATTCGTTTCAGTCCCTGCCGCACCGGATGGAATACCGATCTGCAGGGAATAGCCCCCCACGTCCACCTCCCCGTGCGTCCCGAAGAAACCGACCCGGAATGCCTCGTACCGGTCACCGTCGAGCCGACCCTGGCCGAGGTCAACCACCAGTGCACGCAGGCCCTGTTCGGCGCTGCAGAGGCGGCCATCGTCGCCATCTTTCAACTGGATGCGGCGCTGAAACGAGCCCATGGCCCGCTGGTGGAGGTCATCCGGTCGCGGTTGCAGACCCTGGCGGAACATCCGGTGCAGGAAGTCCGGTGCCGGGCCTTCCAGATCCTGATGCTGGACGACCCCCACCCGGACTACCAGCGCCACCTGCCGGTATTCATCGAATCCGGACTGCCGTTCCTGGATCAGGAGAGTTTCAAGGCCATCAGCCACGCCAGTTTGCATCCGCATGACCTGACGGCCCTGCGCAAGCGGCTCGCCTATTACCGGCACCGGCTGGACTGGCCCGCCGACGACAGGACCCGCACCATTTTCGGTGATCTGTTGCGCATGCTGGCCGACTTCGGGCGCTATCATCTCGAATTCTACAGCGCCATCCGCGCCGAGCTGTTCAGTTGGATCAGGCACCACGAGGATGCCGAACTGTCCCGTCTCGCCGACACAATCATGGCGGAACTCGGGGCATGGTTCGAAACCCGTATGCATGCCGGATATGCCGGCCTGGACCCTGCCCTCTGGGAGGGGAAGATCGCCTTCCAGGAAGGGTTGAACGCCCGGGAATCCTCCCGGCTGGAGGACGTTCTCGTGGGGACCACCTTCCTGAGGGAATCGCTCTACCTCGCCTTCGAGGGCGAGGCCAGCCTGCTGGACGAGATCGGGCCGGGTGGGATCTGGGTCTCGCGCATCATCTCGCGGTTCGAGGACTCGCGGTTCCGGGTCAGCATCAACACCCAGACCGGCAAGCACTTCGATCTGCAGTTGATCCTTTTCCACAACCTCGAAGAGGAATCGATCGAAGAGACCGTCAACTGGTACCTGACCTTGAGCGGCTGCACGGAGGAGCGCCCTGTCGTCCCGGTCTTCGGCAGCAGCCGTACCGACCTGGGCGCGCTGACCATGGCCTACACCAGCGACCTGACGGTATGGGAAAAGATCCGGGAGTTCAGCAGCACGCGCGGTCCCGGCACGCGCCTGCCGTCGCGCATGCGCTGGCGCCAGCTTCTGGTGCGGGCCATGAGCGTCGTGATCCGGGGCTGGCAGCACAGCGGCCGTCGCATCATTCCCGGTCGCATCAGCCCCTACAATATCGTGGTTCCCGAACCCGACTTCCGCACCGGGGCGCTTCTGAACAATCTGACCGGATGGCAACCCTACGACGGGCCCTTGAGCCTGTTGCGTCCCCTGTGGCGCAACATGCTCCACCACACCCTCTGCCACTACCCCTGGACGGATTTCTACATCGACAAAACCTGGCTGTTCGACGCCGTGGTGGAAGCCCTGGGCATGGATGAGGCCGGTCGTTGGCTGGGCGAATTTTCCGCCTCTTTGCAGGCCGATTCCGCTGCTGTCGCGACCGCCATGTGGCCGGAATTCACCCAGGATCTGACCGCGTTCCTGGAGCGACTCGAGGCCGGGTACCACCCGCCCCTGGCCATCGAGGGCGCCATCGAGCGATATGACGAGTGGGATCGGATCAACCCCGAAGCCCCGATCCAGGCCCGGCTGGAGATCGTGCAGGAACTCCTCAGCCTCTACCGGTTGGACCGCCTGCCCGAGATCGCCCGGTTCACCCTCTACCGGCGCACCATCTTCCACCGGTTGGGGGGCAAGGCGGAGACCCTGTTCGGCCGCCTGCTGGAGCACATGCACCGGACGCCGGACCGTCGCGCCTCGAGCATGGTGGAACTGTCGGAACTCCAATCCGAGTTGACCGGTCCCGACGAGCGTCTGGCCTTCACACGCATGGCGTTCCCCCACTGGACCAGGGATCAACGGGTGGAGATCAAGACACTCGGCGAGGCGGGTCACAGCAAGGTCGTGGTGCACTCGACCATGACCGACCGCAAGGGGATCGTCTACACGGTGGGCGAGCCGACCTCTCCCTCCGAGGTGGGTTTCCTCTACCGGCTCTTTCTGCAGGCCGGATTCCCCAAAACCGTCAGCCCGCAGGATCGTCACCTGGTGGTCCTGGACCAGTCCGAACAGATCGTCGCCGGAGCCCTGTTCCGGCCCCTGGACGAGGAGACGGTGTTCCTGGACGGGGTGGTCGTGAATCGGGCCCTTGCCGAGCGCGGGATAGCCGCCGGCATCATGGACGAATTCTCCATCCGCATGAAGGCGGCGGGAGTGCGGACGATCCGCACCCAGTTCTTCCTGCGCCGGTTTTATGAAAAGCACGGATTCCGGGTGGATCCGACCGGGGGCGGCCTCGTGCGACACCTATGAGGGGATTTCCTGCCGCCATTGTTCCAGCTTGCGCAACTGCCAAGGGTGGCCGCCGTCCCATGGGCTGACCTGGCGCAGGGCCAAACGGCCGGTCGGACCCAGGCTGCGTTGCAACCGGCTGGACTCGACCATTTTCTCCCCCACCTCCGCCGGCAACTCCGCCTTCAGTCCGTTCTGCCGCAGCAACAGCCCCCCCTGCACAACCAGGTTCAACTCGGCCTGCAGGCGCAGGAGACAGAAAGCATCCACCGCGCGGGCGGGACCCAGGCGCGACCGCAATTCCTGCAGGTACCGGCCGAGAGGAGAGCTGCCGACCTCCCCGCTGCGGATCAGCCTCAGGAGTTTCAGGTCCCGGTCCATGCCCGTGCCCAACCAGTTCTGCAGGCGATGCTCGCCGACCCTGTACGCAACAGCGAGCAGAGGCGGCACAACAAGGATCGCCACGGCGGTGGTCCAGAGCGGATGGACCAGGAACCGGTTGAACAGACCGTGCAGCAGGATGGCCACCGCCAACGCCGCCACCCCGGGCCTGCGGTCACCCCTGCCGCGGGTTATCCCGAAGTAGATCACCGTGAAGATGGCCGTGGTGCCGCCGTGCATGACCGCGGTGCCCAGACCGCGCACCGACCACACCAGCAGGTCCGACCGCGCCAGCATATTCAGGTAGTAGATGTTTTCCACCAGGGCGAATCCGGCCCCGGTAGCGAAGCCCAGCAGAGCTGCGTCGATGAGGAATCCGACCCGGCCTGTCCGCACCAGCCAGGCTCCGAATGCGGCCTTGAGAAGTTCCTCGACCACCGGAGCGACCATGATGGCAAATGCCAGCAGCGACAGTCCGGAAAGCCGCAGCAGGAGGTTGTTGAGGACAAATCCTGCACCGGCGCACACCCCTCCAGCCAGCAGGGCCTGAAGCAACTGGCGCGGGCTGACCAGGCGGTGGGAGTCCAGGAGATAGAACGCACCGACCAGCAACAGGATGGGACCCAGGGCAATCAGAATCCGGGTGACGGGATCGAGCCCGATTGCCAACAGGTCATTCAAGGCGGAAGACGCTTTCGAAGCCGGAAAGCTGGAACACCTCGCGCAGGTGGGGACTCAGGTTGGTCAGGATGAGCTCCGAGCCCCGGTCCAGCAGCCGTTTCTGGGTGGCGGCCAGCAGTCCCAGGCCGACGCTGGCGATGTAGTCGAGTTCGGAGCAATCGAGGCGGCAGGTATCGGATATCGCACCCAGGGTGGAGCGGGCCTGTTCGGCGGCGCCGGCGTCGAGACGGCCCGACATGAGCCATGAGCCGTCCGGCCGGTTTGTCATTGCGAACATGCACACCCCTTTCGCCCCCCTGCAGGGCCATGTCGGGGCATTCTGAGTCACCACTTCGGGGAATTCAAGGCGATTCGCCCCGTTTCTCGGCCCGGGGCGTGACCATGATCTCCTGGTCCAGGAAATCCCCGAACATATCCGCGGACCGGGACATGATGTCGGCGTACGCTGCGGAACGGGACAGGGCGTGCAGGTAGGGTTTGAGTTCGTCGAAGCGCAACCCGTCCTCAAGTCGCAGCAGCCTGAGCAGGGAGGCCAGGAGACTTTCGGGCCGCGCGCCAGCCGGCAGACCGGGGGTGAACCCCAGCAGATCCAGGGCCACCTGGAGGCTGTCGAGCTTCGTGGTCGGAGCTGACCCCGCTACCGGGGCCGCACCTTCGGCGGTGATCCCGACCACCACACCGGATCGCCACCAGTCCGCCGCCTCGAAGAGATTCTCCCGCGGGCGCGGGGTCGCTGTCTCCTTCGCAGGGGTGTGCAAGGGAACGACTTCGATCTCGGGCGCAGGCTGCAGGACCAGCCAGCGGCCACCGCCGGATCGGGGGCTGATCGGAATGAGGTGGGGAGTCCCGGGCAACAGGAAAATCCAGGAGCGGGGCAGCAGGAAAAGAACCCCGAGGACCAGGAGGGCGGCGGTGAAGCAGGAGGGCCATCTCCAGGGGTCGGCGGGGCGCATGTCCCTCAAACTCTCCTGCGACAGGATGGTTCCCGCCCAACGGGACGAGGGACCGTGGGAATTGAAATTCCCGTTGCACCACCGAACGGATGTGGTAGGGTTCGTCCACCTTTATGACCAAATCGCAAGCGATCCTGCAAGGCGATATCATTCCCCTGTCAGAGGAGGCGTTATGCGCAGAAACATGACCTTCGTGCTGCTGGTGTTGGGACTTGCCATGGTCCTGCCCCAGTTGGCCGCTGCCGCCGGCTTCAGCATCTACGAGGCCGGTTCGCGGGCCACCGCCATGGGCTGTGCCTTTACCGCCACAGCCGACGACGGCTCGGCCATGTTCTACAACCCGGCCGGTATCAGCTTCCTGTCCGGGTCCAACCTCGACGTCAACATTTTCGGTATCGCCCCCAAAATCAAGTTTTCCGAGGCGACCGACCTTTCGGGCGGAACTGCCACCGGCGAAACCAAGAGCAAGACCTACATTTCTCCGGGGACCTACTACACCACGCATTTGACAAACGACACGGCCTTCGGCGTCGGGGTCTACGCGCCCTTCGGCCTGGGTGTCAAATGGCAGGATCCCGAGACCTGGATCGGCCGCCAGGTCAGTTACGACGTGCAGATCCAGACCATCTACGTGACACCGGCCCTGTCCTTCGCCATGTGCGACGAAGTCCTGGCCGTGGCCGTGGGTCTGGACGTGGCCGTGCAGAAGCTGGAGCTTCACCGCAACACCCTGCACCCCACCTTGGGCATCAACGCCCTGGACACCGAGATCAGCGGTACCAGCGAACCGGACATCACCCCCTCCATGGGCGTGATGTTCAGGCCCAACGACAAGCTCTCCTTCGGACTCATGTACCACATGGCCAAGACCATGAACTACGAGAACAAGGACGCCACCCTGGCCAACGTCATCGCTCCCGGCCAGGACGGTTATGCATGGTCCAGCCAGCTGCTGGCCGGCCTGGGCGGATCGGACCAGACGATTTCGTCCCAGTTCAAGCTGCCCTCCATCAAATCCGCCGCCGTCTCCTACCGCTTCAGCGAGAAGCTCCGGGGCGAAGTGGATTACGTCTATTTCGGCTGGGACCACTTCGACGAGCTCAGGCTGGATTTCACCAACGACGACCTGGACCAGGCGATCGAATTCAACTACGAAGACGCCTGGCAACTCCGCTGCGGTGTGGAATACGACTGGAAACCGGACCAGATCAAGCTCATGGCCGGCTACGTTTACGACACAACTCCGCAGCCCCTGGCCGCGGTCAGCCCCCTGCTCCCGGACAGCGACCGTCAGGACTACTCGCTGGGGTTCGCCTACAAATCCGGCAACTACGACGTGACCGTGAGTTACATGGCCGTGATCGGCGACGAACGCACCAACATCGAAAACGGCAACCGTGCCAATCCCGACCCCGCCTACCCCGTGGGGACCTACTCATCCGTGGCCAACATCCTTGGCGTGGGCTTCGGCTATCACTTCTAGAAGGAGGTGCAGGAAATGAAGAAGAATCAGATTCTGACCGTTGCGATCACCCTCCTGCTGGCCTTCGTGCTGGCCGGATGTTCACCTGACGACCCCAGCCATCCCACAACCTTGCGTGCACCGCAGGGCGAGGAAGTCTTCGGAAAGTACGTCGCCTTGGGCAACAGCCTGACCGCGGGCTACCAGGACGCCGGCCTGGTGGGGTTCACCAGCTTCGGGATGCCGACGGGGCAATACTACAGCTATCCCCGCCTGATCGCCGGACAACTGGGTCTCGACAACAGCATCGGGAATTCGGAATTCAGCGAGCCCTACATCGCCTGGCCGGGGGTGGGCAGTTCCACACCCGACAGCCCGGCCAACGCCGCCGGGGTGATGTACTTCGACACCGACACCGGTGGGTTGAACTGGGAGAACACACCATTGGTGAGTGTGCCGAGCCTGCTGCTGGCCGCCACCGTGCCCACGCCCTACCACAACCTGGGCGTCCCGGGTGCCCGATTGTGGGAAGTCCTGAACACGTCCGACAGCGCTTCCAGCTACGGCGCGCCCTACGGATCCCCGAACCCGTTCTTCGACTTCATCAACCGCGCCACCTTCTTCGGCAACACCGAAACCGAGGCCGTGGTGTCCGACCTGACCGGGCAACCCAAGACCATCACCTATCAGACCGCATCCATGGCCCGCCAGGCCATCGCCAAGGGTCCCTCTCTGGCCACGGTCTGGATCGGCAACAACGACGTCCTGGGTGGCGCATTGGGCGGCAACCCGGTGGTCGGCGACAACCCCCTGCTCGGTGAGAACATCACCACCACCGGCACCTTCCAGGCGCAGTACAGCGAGATGATGCAGCTGCTGGCCGGCGGCATGGTGCAGTCCACGGGCTGGGCGCCGTTGATCCTGGCGGCCAACATCCCCAGCATCACGAGCATTCCCTACTTCATCGACGAGACCACGTTCCTGGCCGCGGTCGGCGCGCCCGCCTGGCCCGCGGGGTACGCGGAAGACGACGTCGAGCTCTTCACCTTCCCGGTGCTGAGCTGGGCCGCCACCGCCAACCCCCTGACCGACGCAGTGCCGTCCAATTACACCCTGACCGGTGACGAAGTGACTACGGTGGCCGGAGCCGTCGGAGGATACAACCAGATCATCGCCGGCGTGGCCGCCAGCGTCACCGCCAGCGGATATGCCCAGGTGGAAGTGGTCGACATGAACGCCCTGATGGCGGAGATCTCCGGCGGGACCAGCGCCTACGGCCCCACCGCCGCGGTCAACTTCATGTTGCTGCTGCCCCAGTTCGAAGGAGACATTGTGGCCGCGGCCGCGGCCACCCTGTTCTCCCTCGACGGGGTCCACCCCAACAACAAGGGTTACGGTGTGGTCGCCAACGAATTCCTCACCGTGCTGAACGACATCCTGGATACCTCGGTGCCCCTGGTGAACGTCGGTGCGCTGTCGTGGGATCCGACCTACGGCACGGGAATCCAGACCAAGACCACCGTGGACAAGGTGCACCTGAGTCCGGAGGCCGCCGCCCGCATGGGAGCCATCTTCCGCTGACCCGGGGCGCCGAAGCGACCCACGGGGGGAACCGGAAGGTTCCCCCCGTGTTTTTTCCTGCCGCCTGCCCCGTGCCGGTGTTATTTTGACCGGGACCGCAGCCTGATTCCGACACCCGGGAAAGGACTCCCCTCCATGCGCACTTATGGTTCCGGAAGGAACATGAATTTCGGATTCGGCAGATTGATGACCCCGGCCATCAAATGGCTGCTCATCGCCAATTTTGCGGTCTACTTCCTGCAGGCCTTCGCCTTCGAGCCCATGGTGCGCTGGTTCGCCTTCATCCCCCGCGACGCCGTGCCTGGTCTGCAGGTCTGGCGTTTCGTGACCTACATGTTCCTGCACGTGGGCTTCAGCCACATCGCCTTCAACATGTTCGGCCTGTGGATGTTCGGCACCCAGGTCGAGCGGCTGTGGGGCAGCCGGACCTTCTTGATCTACTACTTCGTCTGCGGACTGGGCGGCGCCGCCGTTTACGGGGTGTTCAACCTGGTCGGCATGAACGCCTTCAGTCCCATGATGGGTGCCTCCGGCGCCGTCTACGGCCTCCTGCTGGCCTTCGGTCTGAGCTTCCCCGAGGCCATCGTCCTCGCGGGGATGATCTTTCCGATGAAGGCCAAATACTTCGTGGCCTTGTACGGGGTCATCGAGTTGCTCTCGATCCGCAGCGGCGATGCCGTTGCCCACGTGGCCCACCTCGGCGGCATGTTGGCCGGGTTCATCTTCCTGCGCAGCACGATTCCCGCCCTGGGCGGAGCGACCAACCTCGGCGGGCTCTGGCGCCGCTTCCAGACCAAGCGACGGATGCGCGTGGTGCGTCCACAGGACCATCGCGGGAAATCGGAAAGCCCGGGCGGCAACGGCAAGAATCCGGACCAGGCCGAGATCGACAGGATCCTGGAAAAGATCTCCCGGCAGGGACTGCAGAGTCTGAGCGAGCAGGAACAGGGAATCCTGCGCCGGGCCGGACGCAAGTAAGGGCGGCGCCCAGGCCGCCCTTACTTGACCTCACCCAAGCGGGCGATCGACCCTCAAGCGAAGAACTCCCCGAACACCTCAAGCATGTAGTCGATGCGCTGGTCATCGATGCCCGGGTAAAGACCGATGAACATGGTGTTGTTCATGATGAGGTCGGTGTTGGCAAGGTCACCGCTGACGCGGTGTTCGATATCCATGAAGGCCGGATGCCGCAGAATATTCCCCGAGAAAAGATTCCGCGTCTCGATCTTCCGGTCCTCGAGGAAACCGGTGAGGTCGTTGCGGGAAATCCCGGACTCCGGCCGGACCGTGATGACGAAGGCGAACCAGGCGGGATCGCTGCCGGGGGTGGCCTCGCACAGGATCAGGCGGTCGGAGTAAGGCTCGAGGCCGGCGCGCAACCGCTCGTAGTTTCCGCGGCGCTTCTCGATGAAGCCCGGCAGTTTCTCCAGTTGCGCACAGCCGATGGCCGCCTGCAGGTCGGTCATCTTCAGGTTGTAGCCCAGATGCGAATAGACATACTTGTGGTCGTAGCCGGCCGGGAGCGTACCGTACTGCCCGGCGAAGCGCCGGCCGCAGGTATTGCTGCGACCACCCTCGCAGTAGCAATCCCGGCCCCAGTCCCGCAGGGAGCGGACGATGCGCCCGAGCTGGGGATCGTTGGTCACCACGCATCCTCCCTCGCCCGTCGTGATGTGGTGGGCCGGATAGAAAGAGTGGGTGGCCAGGTGGCCGAAGGTGCCGGTCAACTTGCCGTCGTAACGGCTGCCGAGGGCGTCGCAGTTGTCCTCGACCAGCCACAGATCATGTTCCCGCGCCACGCGGGTCACCGTGCCCAGATCGAACGGGTTACCGAGGGTGTGGGCGATGAAGATCGCACGGGTGCGGGGCGAGATCGCCGCCTCGATGCGGTCGGCCAGGATGTTGCAGGTCGCCGGATCGACGTCCAGGAAGACCGGAACCAGCCCGTACTGGACGATCGGCGCCACGGTCGAGGGAAAGCAGCAGGCGACGGTGATGACCTCGTCGCCGGGCCGCAACCGGCGCTCCCCCAGCTCCGGCGAGGTCAACGCACCCAGGGCGCAAAGATTCGCCGAGGACCCCGAGTTGACCAGGATCGCCTCCTTGACCCCGAGCAGGTCGCACAGTCCGCGTTCGAACTTGCGGCTGAACCGGCCGGCGGTCAGCCAGAAATCGAGCGAGGCGTCCACGAGATTGACCAGTTCGCGTTCGTCGAAGACGCGCCCGGCATAGTTGACCTTCGTCTGGCCCGGTTCGAATGCAGCCTCGGCGAAGGCGGCGGCATGGTACTCGCGGACCTTCGCGGCGATTTCCTCGCGCAGTCGTTTGCTGTCCATTGGGAGGCGATTCCTTTCCTCAGTCTTCGGCCCAGATTTCCCTGATCCCCGCGGCGAGGGACATTTTCGGCGCCCAACCGGGCAAGGGATCGCCGCCGGGCGTCGGCCGCATGACCTCGCGCCCCCGGTAGGGTCGACCACCCCAGTCGATGTCCAGTTTCCTTCCGACGGTCTGCGCGACGAGCTCGGCGAATTCACGCAGCGTGATCCTGTCGCCGCTGGAGATGAAATACCGCCGCCCCCGCTGGCCCTGCGGGTCGCGTGAAACAAGGTCGACCAGCAAGGCGAAGGCCGCCACCACATCGTCGACGTGCAGGATGTCGAGGAGCTGTTCCCCCGGTGACATGGCCAATCTATCCCCGGAGCGGGCAACATCGAGCAGGACCGACAGCAGCTTGCCGCGCTCGTCCCTCAGCCCGTAGGTATCGTTCAGCTCGAGGGTCACGATCGCCGTGGGACCCGTCTCATGGTAGTAGCGGGCCAGATCGCCGAAGGCCTGTTTGGTGGCGGCATAAAGGTTGGTCGGACAATAGTCCCGGCCCCCGTGGTGTTGCCAGAAGGTGCCGGTGTCGATCAGCCAGGGCACCGAGTTCGCGGCGGCGGAATCGAGCAGGGCCAAGCCCAGGTGCAGATTGGCCCCGACCAGGGCGGCCAGGTCGTCCGGCCCATGTTGGGCGACGAAATGCGTGGCCAGGTGGACGATTCCGTCGGGCTGCAGTCCCGCCACGATTTGCGCCACGGCGTCCGGACCGGCGCAGGGGTGAATCGTGACCCCGGCGGCCTGCAGACGCGAGGTGTCGGCCTGAGGCCGCACCAGGGCGCTGACCTCGTGCCCCGCCACGGCCAATGCGGGACAGAGGTGACCCCCGATAAACCCGGTGGCTCCGCTCACGAGAATCCTCATGGGTGCTCCCTGCCCGGGCCGGCCGACAGGAACGGCGAGGGGAAGTCCGCCAAGGCAGGAAAGGCTCGGTCGCGATCCGAAACGAGCGGATCGTCCAGGGGCCACGTGTAGCCGAAACTGTCCCACCGTATACCGAGGTCGTGCCGCGCCGAATGGGCCGACGTGACGTGGTAAAGCACGGTGGCCCGGTCACCGAGGGGCGTGAAGCCGTGGGCGAAACCGGCGGGGATGTAGACCGAGACGGAGGCGGCGGCATCCAGCTCAAGCCCGAGATGCCGGCCGAAGGTCGGAGAATCGGAGCGCAGGTCCACCACCACGTCGACGATGCGCCCGCTGACCGGAGTGACCAGCTTGGCGTGCTCATGCGGGGGGACCTGGAAGTGCATGCCGCGCACGACTCCAGCCACGGATTCGCTGAAGAACGATTCCCGAAAATCGGTCCGCAGGCCGGCGTCCGTGAAGGCGGCCTCGGCGAAGACCTTGACGAACAGGCCGCGCTCGTCGGTGAAGCGGTCGTTCCCGATCAAATAGACTCCCGGCAGGCCGGCACGATCAATACGCATGATTGGATCCCGCATTTGTCAGGTCAGTTCGGACTTTCACCGGGAAGCCCAGGGCAGCCCGGCCGCCGTTGCCGCTTCCAGATAGTGGTCAAGGTCGGCCTCGCTGCCGACGACGCCCTGCTCGGCGAAATTCCGGTACCAGGCGACGGCCCGTTCGATGGCCGTCGTCGTGTCCCAGACCGGCCGCCAGCCGAGCCGTTGCCGGGCCTTGGCGCAGTCCAGTTGGAGCAATTTCGCTTCGTGAGGATGCTCGAGCGTATCCCCATCCGGGACGATTTCCACCCGGTCCCAAACCCGTTTGCTGGCCGCCGCGACCTCCGCAACGGTCAGCGGGTGTTCGTCGTCCGGCCCGAAATTCCAGGCCTCGGCGCAGTCGGCCTCTCCGCTCAGGAGGCGGCGCCCGATCTCGAGATAGCCGCTCAACGGCTCCAGGACATGCTGCCAGGGGCGCGTCGCGCCGGGGTTGCGGATCGGTGTGGGCCGGCCCTCGCCGGCCGCACGCATGATATCGGGCAGCAGGCGATCCCGGCCCCAATCTCCACCGCCGATCACGTTACCGGCCCGGCAACTCGCCAGCAGGACGTGATCCTGCCCCGCACCGCTTGCGGCCGCGAAGAAGGAGCGGCGCCAGCAGGCGGTGACCAGTTCGGAGCACCCCTTGGATGCGCTGTAGGGGTCATGGCCTCCCATGGCGTCGGTTTCGCGGTAACCCCGGTTGCGCTCCCTATTCTCGTAGCACTTGTCGCTGGTCACGTTGACGATCGCCCGCACCGAGGGAGCGGATCCGCAGACATCCAGGAGGTTGACCGTGCCCATCACATTGGTCGCGAAGGTCGCCACGGGTTCGCGATAGCCCTCCCGCACGATGGCCTGGGCGGCCAGATGCAGGACGATCTCGGGCCGGAAATTGGCCACCAGGTCCGCAAAGGCATTCCGGTCGCCCAGGTCGGCGATGACCGAGCGGACTTCCAGACCGAGCAGCTCGGAGTGGTTCGGTTGGGTCTGCGGAGCCAGGGCGTAACCCGCCACCTCGGCGCCCAGGCGCTGGAGCCAAAGACAGAGCCAGGAGCCCTTGAAGCCGGTGTGACCGGTGACCAGGACGCGGCGGTCGCGAAAAGCGCCCGCGAAGAATTCGCTCACTTCCAGGCCTCCGTCCACGGAGCATCGCCCGCCGCCCACTGGCGGTTCAACTGGTCGTATTCGCGGGCGGTGTCCATGCACTGCCAAAATCCCGGGTGCTTCCAGGCCAGCATCTGCCCATCCCGGCAGGCGGTCATCAGGGGCTCCTGCTCCAGGATCAGGTCGGTCTCGTCCCGCAAATAGCGGCTGACGAAATCCCGGGTCATGACCATGAATCCGCCGTTGATGAACCCTTCCGCGGTCTGGGGTTTCTCGTGGAAGCTGGTGACTTCGGACCCGGCGATCTGCATCTCGCCGAAGCGGCCGACCGGGTGGACGGCGGTAACGGTCAGCGCGCGGCCCCCAGCGCGGTGGGCGCGGTACAACTTCGCGATGTCGACATTGGCGACGGCATCCCCATAGGTCATGAAGAAGTCCGTGCTGCCGTCACCAAGATATTTCGCAGCACGGGCGATGCGCGCCCCGGTCATGGCCGCTTCGCCCGTATCAACCAGGGTTACCGTCCAGTCCTCACCGCCGTTGTCTCCGTGATAGGTCACGTCGCGCTCCCCACCCAGATTGATGGTCAGGTCGCTGTTGTGCTCGCGGAAATTCAGGAAGTAGTCGACGAAGGCCTCTCGCTTGTAGCCCAGGCAGAGGATGAAGTGCTTCACGCCGAAGCTGGCATAGATCTTCATGATGTGCCAGATCATGGGCCGCGGGCCGATCTGGATCATGGGTTTGGGCACCAGATCGGTCAGGTCCCGGATCCGGGTACCCTGACCTCCGCATAGGATCATGGCCGCAGGCATCTTTTCATTGCCAAGCATCGAAGTCCCCCGAGATTTGGGTGAACAGGATCGGGAGCCTATGATACCTTCCCCCTCTGATAAAATCAACACGGCCCCCGCCCCGGAAAATGGGGTTGGTGCGGCGAAAAAGGGGTACCCAGGGTGTTCAGCGTCGTCCTTCCGGTGGTCAAGACCCGTTTCCTCGCTGAGGCCATCGACGGGATCCTCGCCCAGACCCATCGTGACTTCGAACTGATCGTCGTGGACAACGCCGCCGACGGAGACGTGCGCGCCCTGGTCGATTCCAAGGCCGACCGTCGCATCAGCTATCAGCGCCACCATCCGCGTCTGCCGATCATCGAGAACTGGATGCGGTGCCTGGCGTATGCCACCCGGCCCTATTTCGTTCTCGCCTCCGACGACGACCGCCACGAACCCCCATTCCTGGCCGAGATGGCCCGTTTGATCGCCCGCTATCCGGACGCCGGCCTCTACCACGCCCGTGCCCGCATCGTGGACGAGAACGGGAACTTGCGGCGTTTGGCCCCCGCTTGCCCCGAATTCGAGGACGGGCTCGATTTTCTCTGGCACCGCATGGCTCGGCTGCGCGAGCACTTCATCAGCGATTTCTGCTGGCCGACCGAGGCCTTGCGCCGGGAAGGCGGTTTCGTCGCTTTTCCCGACGCCTGGTTCACCGATGAAGCGACGGCGGTGCGCCACGCCGCCCGCGGTGGCGTGGCCTGCAGCCCCGACCCCTGCTTCACCTACCGGGAATCCCCGGATAACCTGACCAGCACCGCGGCGGCACCGCGCAAGCTCCAGGCCATCGCCCAATACGAGGATTGGGTGACCGCCTTTCTCGACCGCCAGCAGGCGTCCGGAGCGACACCCACCCGGATCGCCGCGATCAGGGCCGAAATGCCCCGGAGATTGGAGCGCATGCGCTATCGGGTGCTCCTGGATCCGGGAGGCGCCGGGCTGGGCAAGGCCCTCGGCCTGGTTCTGGGCCAGGGACGGCGCTATCGGGTGAGTCTGGGAGGCCTGCTGGCCGCCGGCATGCTCGGACTGTCCGGTCGCCTTTTCGAGCGGACAAGCGGACGCTGACACCGCTCCGACGGAAACCGAAACGGCCGGCACCCTGCAGACCCTGGGCCGCAGACAGCCAGCCGTTTTGTTGTCCTAGGCGAAAGGCCCGCAGTTAACGGCCGCCCGCCCCCCGGGTCTTCTTCTCGAACTCGGCGATCAGGTCCTTGCCCGACCCCAGGGAGATGATGCGGAATTCCTCCACGTGCAGGGAGGCGTCGTCCATCACGTTGAGCTCGAGGTCGAAATTCCGGCTCAGTTCGCGGAATTGTCCGGGCCTCTCTTCGAGCATGTAGAGCGCCAGAACGGGGCTGGCCTGGATCTGCAGGCGCTTTTCGCGGAAGACGATGGCGATCCGGTGCACCAGCCGCTCGATGCGGTTGCTCATCGTCTCCATCGAGAGGACTTTGCCGGTCTCGTGGCAATAGGGGCAGGGATCGGAGACCTGGCTCAGCAGGCTGGGCCGCACGCGCTGGCGGCTCATCTCCACCAGGCCGAGGCCGCTGACCTGGAAGACCTTGTGCCGGGCGCGGTCCCGTTTCAGGTGTTGCTTGAGTTCGTTGAAGACGCGCTTCTTGTTGCCCTCGTTCTCCATGTCGATGAAGTCGATGACGATGATCCCGCCCACGTCCCTCAGACGCAGTTGCCGCGCGACCTCGCGGGCCGCCAGCATGTTGGTCTGCAGGATGGTCTCTTCCTGGTTGCGCCGGCCGGTGAAACGGCCGGTGTTCACGTCGATGGAGACCAGGGCCTCGGTCGGCTCGATGATCAGGTAGCCGCCCTTCTTCATCCAGACGCGCTTGTCCAGGGTCTTGCGGATCTCCGGTTCGATGTTGAACTGGTCGAAGATCGGCAGATCGCCCTTGTAGAGCTGGATGCGTCCCTTGAGCTCGGGGGCGAAATCCTTCACATAGCCCACCAGCCGCTGGAAGTCGTCCTTGTCGTCGATGACCAGGCGGTCGGTGTCTTCCTTGAAGATGTCGCGGATCAGGCCCACGACCATCCCCACGTCCTCGTGGACCAGGGCCGGGGCCTGCACCTCGTCCCGCGCCGCCATGATCTTGCGGACCAGGCCGCTGAGATACTCGACATCCTGCCGGATGCCGTTCTCGTCCACATGCTCGGCGGCGGTCCGGATGATGAAGGCGCCCTCATCGGAGCGGTGCGTCTGCAGGATCTGCTTGAGTCTCACCCGTTCCTGTCGGTCCTCGATCTTGCGCGAGACCCCGATGTGCCGTCCCTTCGGCATCATCACCAGGTAGCGCCCGGGCAGGCTGATATCCGCCGTCAGCCGGGGCCCCTTGGTGCTGATGGGTTCCTTGGTGACCTGCACCAGGATCGGGTCGCCGACCTTCAGGACATCCTGGATGTTCGGCACGAAACGGCTGCGCCGTCCGCGGGTCGCGCTCCCGCCTTCGTTGGTCTGGGAGTCGTCGTGATCAAGGTCCGAAGCGTGCAGGAATCCGGCTCGTTCCAGCCCGATGTCGATGAAGGCCGCCTGCAGACCGGGTTTGACCGAACTGACCTTGCCCAGATAGACGTTGCCCACGATGCGCTTGGAATCGGCGTTCTCCAGCAGCAGTTCCACCACTTCGCCGTCTTCGAGCATCGCAATGCGGACTTCGTGGGGAGAAGAGTTGATGACAATTTCTTTTTTCATAGAAGGCCTTGCCGCAGCCGACGGTGGGCCCAGAAAGCCCCGGCACTATCCGTTGATGTGCCGTCCCAGCCAGTAGCGGAGGTTGGATTCACCCACTTCCTCGAGGGGCGAATACCATCGCCCCTCATGGTGCCGGCCGTGGTATCCCGTGCGCACGACCCTGCAAAACCGGGACTCCGGCAGCAGGTCGCCCAGCAGGGCGGCCAGGAATTCGTTTACCGGCAACACCGCGCCGGTGCGAGTCCGGAGCAACGACAAGCGCAACACGGCGCTTCCGTTCGCTCCGGGGTCATCTTCCAAAACCAGCGCACCGGCAGGAACCAGTGCGCGGATATCCATGTTCACATCCCCCTTGGGCCGGTGCCTGACATAGGGCCAGGTCGGCGCGTCGAGGAATTCCCCCACCTTGGCGGCGATCTGCCCACGGTCGGGACCCTCGTCGCCCCCGGGAATTTCCACCCGATAGGAGAACCTCACCACCACCTGGTCGATGGAGGCGGGGTTCTGGCTACCCACCATCAAGGTCCGGCCGATGCGCAAACCGGCGGGCAGGGTTCGATTGAGGTCATCGTCCCAGCCCGGGCAGGCATGGGTCAAGGCCAGATCCATGCACTCGCGCAGGCCCTCGTGTCCCAGCGGCAACGGGGGGCCGAACTTCAGCAGGGGATGAGGATGATAGCCCTTGCTATAGGCCACAGGCAAGTTGGATCGCCGCAACGCCAGGTGCAGCTGCCGCTGGAAATCCAGGTGACCGAGAAAGGCCATGTCCTCGGTCTTGGCGTACTCCATGCGGTACCAGCACTTGGTTGCCGCCTGCTGCCGCCAGATCGTCCACTTCTTCTGTTCCCGGCCCGGATCGCGTGGGTCCCGGTTGCGCGGGTCGAACTCCGGGGGCTCGTCCGGGGAGATCCCCTCCGGCTCGACCCCGGCGGCCGGGGTGACCTTCCCGGAGGGTAGGGAGAACAGGTGCTGGAGCTGCGGACTGCAGGACCCGCAGTCGTAGCACCCGATTTCCAGCCGGCAATCCGCCAGGGTTTGTTCCCGCCGGGCCCGTTCCCAATCCCGCTGCAGAAAGCTCCTGGTCACACCCACGTCGACATTGTCCCAGGGCAAGGGAGATCCGGGGTCACGAGGCGCAAGATATGGTTCGGGGTCGATGCCACAACTCTGCAGGGCGGCTTCCCAGCGGGAGAAATCGAAGCTCTCGTCCCAGCCATCGAAACGCGCACCCCGGTTCCATGCCTCGGCAACCACGGGAGCCAGTCGCTCATCCCCCAATCCCAACAAGGCCTCCAGGAAGGAGACCTCGGGTTCACGCAGGCTCACCTTGACCTTCATCCTGCGCAGGGGCCGTGCCAGGTAGTTGTTGCGGCGCCGGATTTCCTCGCGGGAGATCTGACCGGCCCACTGAAAGGCGGTGTGGGCCTTGGGCGCGAACGGGGAAAGGGAGACGTGCACCTGGTCTCCACCCCGGGGCGCCAGACCCACGACCTGCCCCACCAGGGCAACCAGGGCGTCGAGGTCCTCATTCGTCTCGGTGGGCAGGCCGATCATGAAGTAGAGTTTGACGCTCTTGACCCCCGCGGCGAAGACTTCGCGCGCGGTGTCCAGGATCTGCTGCTCGGTGATGTTCTTGTTGATGACGTCGCGCAACCGCTGGCTGCCCGCTTCGGGAGCGAAGGTGAAGCTGCGCGGCCGCTCGCGTCCGATCCGCTCGTACAGGTCCGCATCCACCGAGTCCACCCGGAGACTGGGCAGAACCAGATTGGTGCGGGTACCCGCCAGTTCGGCCTGGATTCCGGCCACCGTATCTCCCAGCCCGGAGTAGTCGGCGGTGGACAGGCTCAGCAACGAGACCTCGGCATAGCCGGCGGCGGCCACGCCCTCCCGTGCGGCGGCCACCAGCTTGTCCGCGTCCCTTTCCCGCACCGGTCGCGTGATCATGCCCGCCTGACAGAAGCGGCACCCCCGCACGCACCCGCGCATAACCTCCAGGGACAGTCGATCGTGGACCGGTTCGATGACCGGAACCAGCTTGGCCGGTGGCGGATAGGCATTCATGTCGGTGATGGCTCGTGACAGCACCGGACCCGGGCAGCCGGTCCACCACGCACCCGGCAATTCCCGCAGCCGTGCCAGGATCCCGGTCCTTCCCAGGCCTTCACTTTTGGCCTGTCTGACCAGGACCGCCGCTTCGGGCAGCATCTCCTCGCCGTCTCCCAGAAAGACCACATCCAGGAATGGGCCGACCACGGCCGGATTGATGGCGCAGGAGCCCCCGGCCAGGAAGATCGGATCCTCCTCGCCTCGCTGGTCGGACGCCAGCGGGGAGCCGGCCAGGTCGATCATGGTGAGCATGTTGGTATAGGCCAGCTCGTAGCCCAGGGAGAATCCCACCAGGTCGAAGGACGCGGCCGCTCGGCGTGACTCGAGGCCGAACAGGGGCAGCCCTTCGGCGCGCATCCGTTCTTCCATGTCGGGCCAAGGCGCGAACGCGATGTCGCAGAACACGCCCTCGGTGCGCTGGAGCAGGGTGTAGAGGATCCGCAGACCCTGGTGGGACATTCCCACTTCGTAGGCGTCGGGAAAAGTCAGCAGGATGTTGGCGCCGGTCCCGCTGAAACCGTTGCGCTCTGCACCGAGTTCGCCGCCCACATAGCGTCCGGGCGCCCCCACCAGGGGCAGCACCCGGCGGGTCAGCGCACGGGACAGCGCCGAAGGGTCTTCATAACAAGGGCGCGGCCGCCAGGGGGCGGCGGCCTGCAGTTCCATGGCCAATTTTCCAACCTCGTTGCGTTCTATTTTCCCACGCCGGATTCGTCACCCGGAGCCAGGGGCATGACCTTGATCTCCGCCCCGGCAACATGGTCGTCGAAAACCAGCTTGCCGGACATTTCCGCGAAAGATACGGGATAATTCCCGGTGAAACACGCGTCGCAATACCGGTCACCCTCGCCGGTCGCCTCCAGGAGACCGGACAGGGACAGGTAAGCCAGGGAATCCACCCTCAGGTAGGTGGCGATCTCCTCCACGGTGTGGCTGGAGGCGATGAGTTCGTTCCGCACCGGCGTATCGATTCCGTAGTAGCAGGGATTGGTTACCGGGGGCGATGCGATGCGCAGATGCACCTCTTTGGCGCCCGCGGCCCGAATGATCTTGACCAGCTTGCGCATGGTCGTGCCCCGCACGATGGAGTCGTCGACGACCACGATGCGCTTACCAGTGATCACTGCGGCCACCGGATTGAATTTAATGCGGACGGACATGTCCCGCACCTTCTGGGCCGGAGAAATGAAGGTGCGCCCGACATAATGATTGCGGATCAGGGCCAATTCGAAGGGCAGACCGGTGGCGGTGGCATACCCCAGGGCGGCGGTGTTGCTCGAATCGGGAACGGCGCATACCAGGTCCGCTTCGGCCGGAGCCTCCCGACCCAGGATCTCGCCGCTGCGCCTGCGGGCCTGCTCCACGTTGATCCCGAACACCCGGCTATCGGGACGGGAAAAGTAGACGTGCTCGAAGACACAGCGTTTTTCCGGCGCCGTGTCGCCCACCCGGCGGCTGGTCAGCTCACCCGGGCCGAGGATCACCATCTCCCCCGGCTCGATGTCGCGCAGGTACTCCGCGCCGATGATATCGAAGGCGCAGCTCTCGCTGGCGGTCACGTAGCTGTCCCGATAGCGACCGAGACACAGGGGCCGGAATCCGTAGGGATCCCGCGCGGCGATCAGCTTGTCGCGGGTCAACATGACCAGGGAATAGGCTCCCTTGACCCGGGGCAGAATCTCGGCCAGGGCGTCTTCCCAGGCAGGTTCGCCGCTGCGGGCCAGCATGTGCAGGATGACCTCGGTATCGCTGGTGGTCGAGAAGATGGACCCGTCGATTTCCATGTCGCGTCTCAGCTCGGGCGCGTTGACCAGATTGCCGTTGTGGGCCAGGCTTACGGTGCCGCGGTGGGAAGCAACCTGAAGAGGCTGGGCATTGAGGAGGTTGCTGGACCCGGAGGTGCTGTAGCGCACGTGGCCGATGGCGTAATTTCCGCCGAGACCGCGGGTGACCGCCTCGTCGAACACGTCGGCAACCAGGCCCATTTTCTTGAAAGTCTGCAGGCGGTGGCCGTCAGCCACGGTGATGCCGGCGCTTTCCTGACCGCGATGCTGGAGGGCGTGCAGCGCCAGGCTGGCCAACTCCGAGGCTCCCGGCACCGCAGCGATACCGACCACGCCGCATTCCTCTGCCCAATGCCTGCGGGTCATCCTGTCTCCTTCATCCGCAGACCGGCCTGCGGCGCGCCCATGAGCCAATCCTCGAGATGGGGATTCACCAGCAATCCTTCCTTGCGCCGCCTGGCCACCGCCAGGGTGACCGCAAGCTCCGCGGCCGCACCCGGGGCCGCTTCCAGGGCCAGACGCCACAGCACGCCCGAAACAATCGGACCCGGCTGCTCCCGCACCAGGGACGCCACGTCCACAGCCGACTGATCCTCACCCGGCGGCCCGCCCAACAGGTTCCCGTACAATTGTTCGTCCACAGCCAAATCGCCGGCGACGGGTGTTCCCGGCCAGGCGCCGGGAAGATCGTTACCCCCTGCATACCAGGGATCGGTGCGGTCCGCCAGTTGGAAAACCCCGTAGTGGTGCTTGTTGGGGTTGAAGTAGCGTCCGGTGGCCAACAAGGAGTCCACCTCGCCGGCGACCCGGTCGGCAGCGAAACTGTGCCACTGGCATCGGAACAGGCCGGACAACTGCGACCCACCCTCCAGGCGGTCTCGCATGACCTGCAGGGCGGTGGCCGCATGCAGATCGACCCCCTTGTGGGCGGTCAGCAGGATGATCTGGACGGATTCAGCGGCTTGGTTCATCAGCACATCTCCACGAGGCGACGCAGGAGGAAAGCGCCCGGGCCGGGTTGCTCCAGGGCCGCCCCGTCACCGGCGGCGCGGCGGCGGCGCGCCCACGCGTGGGGCAGGTCTTCAGGAACCATGCGCAACAGCGCGGCACGCTCGGGATGGGGCATCATCGCCAGCACATTGCCGCGGGAGTTGGTCAGTGCAGCCGCGGCCAGCAGGGATCCGTTGGGGTTGCCGTCCCCGCGCCCCCCCAGCGCGCAATACCGCAGGGCCACGTGACCTGCGACGGCCAATTGGGCGAACCAGGCGGGATCCTCGTGGGTAAACCGGCCTTCGGCGTGGGCCACCGGCAAGGGCAGGGATTCCTGCAGCCCCTCCACGAAGGGGGAAACGGCGTCGGGATGCCGCTCCACCGCCACCCAGTTGGCGTAGTATCCCTGGCGACCCGGGAAACGATTGGGTCCCAGGGCGATTTCCACGGCTCCGGGCTCGCGGCCGGGCACCAGCCCCGCCTCCACCAGAACCTGACACCCGTTGCAGATGCCCAGGATGGGCCGACCCTTTTCCGCGGCTTCCAGCAGGATGCGCAGGAGCGGATCCTTGGCCGCGATGGCGCCGGCGCGCACCCGGTCCTGGTAGGAGAACCCACCGGGGATCAGGTAGCCGTCGAACTTCTCCAGCTCGGCGGCGGGCCGTGTCCAGCGGAAGATCTCCGCCTCGGCGCCGAAGCGATCCAGAAGCAGGGCCGATTCCATCTCGCAGTTGACTCCCGGCAACTGGACCACGGCGATGCGGGGTCGCCTCCCGACCGCTACGGCGGCGGGGCTCGCCTGGGCGTCGGTAACGGGGTCCGGATCGAGTGCGGCGAGGTCCGGCACGGCTGCGGCGGCGGCCTCACCGCCCAACAACCGGGGCAGCGCACTTTGCCAGGCGCGGGTCATGACCGAAACATCCAGCGCCGCGACCTGGGTCCCATCGGTGTCCGTCACGGTCAAGCTGCCCTCGTCGGTCACCTCGCCCAGGACCGCCCAGAACACCTGGGCCTTGGTCAGGACCTCGGAAACCGGGGCCATGACCGTGGGGGAAATCGTCAGTACGAAACCGCCCGCTTCCGCGAACAGGATTTCGCGGGCGGTCAATTCCCCGTCATCGGGCAGGGTGATGGCGGCGCCGCGGATCGCCGCACCCTCCAGGCCCATGGCCATTTCACTGAGACAAGCGGCCAACCCGCCGTCTCCGATGTCGTGGACCGCGGTGGCCAAACCGGCCTGGACCAGATCGATGACCGCGCGGATTTCCCGGCGCGCGGCTTCCAGGTCAAGCGGCGGTACCGCCGGACGGCCGGCCTGGAATCCCGCATCCCGATAGACCGAACCGGCGGTCTCGGGCCTGCGCCTACCCACGAGGATCACCTTGTCCCCGGCCTGCTTGAAACGCTGGGAGCGGCACCGGCTGTAGTCCTCGACCATCCCGACACAGGCCACGATGGGCGAAGGAGCCACGCTGCGGCCGCTGCTGCTCTGGTTGTAGAAGCTCACATTGCCGCTGATGACCGGCAGAGGGGCGTCCGGCCGGGCGTACAGGCCGATGCCCCGGCAGGCGTCACCCACCCCGCGCACCGCCTCGGTGAATTGCCAGAAGGCTTCCGGTTGTTCCGGATTGCCGAAGTTCAGGCAGTCGGTCACGGCTGCGGGTTCGCCGCCCACGCAAGCCACGTTGCGGCAGGCCTCCACCACAGCCGCCACGCCGGCCAGGTAGGGGTCGGCGAGTCCCAGCAGGGGGTTGCCGTCGGCCGACACCGCAATGGCCCGCATCCATCCCGGCACAGGGGCCACAACTCCCGCGTCGGCTTCACCCGGCCGCAGGATGGTGCCCGCCTGGACCTCGCTGTCGTAATGACGGTAGACGTACTCCCGACTGCACAGGTTGGGATGGCACATCAAAGCCAGCCACTCCTCGGCGATCCGGTCCCGGGGGGCCTCGTGCAGCCGGGCGTCAGCGGGCACGGCTTCCACCTCAGGGGCCTGGGCGAGCCGGTCGTATCGTATGCCTTCGGTGATGGTGCGGATGGGCGCGTGGCAGAGGATATCCCCGCCCAGGCGCAGCACGTAGTTCCCGTCGGTGGCCACCCGTCCGATGCGAGCCGCACAAGCCCCCTGGTAGAGCGTCGGCAAGGCGAAATCCTCGTTGTAGATCTTCAGGATATTTTCGGTGAGCCGGGCAGGCACCGCGATCCCGTAGCGCTCCTGGGTCTCGCTGCAGGCACAGACCCGCGCCGGCAGGCCGGCGATGCGGTGGACCTTCGCCAGGTCCACATCACAACCGAAGCCCCCCGCGTCGGCCAATTCGCTGGTCACGCAGGCCACACCTCCGGCGCCCAGATCCTTGAAGCCGATCTCCACGCCCTCGCTGCGGGCGAACTCGAGCATGGCCTGGTTGGCCACCGACAGAATGCGTTTGAGAAACGGGTCGGGAGTCTGCACGCTGCCCTTGTTCTCGGTGGCCGCGGCTGCGTCCAGCGTCGCCGAAGCGAAGGCTGCGCCCCCCATGCCCGACCAGTCGGTGGGCTTGCCCACCAGGATCAGATCGTAGGGCTCGTCCTTTGCGGCTGCCGGCACCCGGCTGTGGGTGATGTGGTCGGTCTCGACCAACCCCACGGCCACCACGTTGACCAGGCAGTTCTCGTTGAAGCTGGGATGGAAGTAGACGTCCCCGCCCAGGTTGGGTACGCCGATGGCGTTGCCGTATTCCCAGATCCCGCGCACCACGTCGCGGGCGATGTCCAGGTGATGGGCGGCATTCGCCTCGTCCTCGGCCACGGGCCAGCCGAATCGCAGCGGATCCAGGGACGCGATGACCCTTCCCCCCATGCAATACACGTCGCGCACGATACCGCCGATGCCCGTGGCCGCGCCCTCCACGGGCATGACCTGGCTGGGGTGGTTGTGGGACTCGTGGGCCAGGATGATGCCGTATCGCGTGCCCTGGAATTCCCCGAACTCGACGATGCCCGCATCCTCCACCGGGCCGACCACCACGTTGCTTCCGGTCGTGGGCAGGTTGGCCTTCAGGTGCGGACGGCTGCTCTTGTAGGAACAGTGCTCGCTCCACATGGTGTCGAACAGGGTCAGTTCGGTGAGGGTGGGATCACGTCCCAGGAGATCGGAGATCTTGCGGGCTTCGCCCGGCGCCAAAGTCAGGCCGTGCTCCTTGAGGTAGGAGCGCAAGCCGGAGTCATCATACTGGGCAACGGGAATGGTCGAAAAACTCTCGTCGAGGGGGTGCGCCTGGGCCACCGCGTCGCTCCCTTGCCGAAGGTGCGCAGATCGATCGTGAGCCCACAATCTAGCACCGGGAACCGCCGGAGCAAAGATGCAATGAAATCGGTCGCCAAATGAAAACGCCCCGGCCGATGGGCCGGGGCGGTGTCCTCACTCCAGGACGAACCGTCGCCTGGTTACTCCGCAGGCTTGAGATGGCACGCGGTGCACTTGGTCGGTGCCTTGGATTCCGCATTCTCCGCCACGGCGTCCTTGTGACAGCTGATGCAAAGAATGTGGAAAGGATTCTTCTTCGTGCTGCTGCTGCTGCAGATAGGCGTTTCGGCCTTCTCGGGCTCCACGTGGCAGGTCCCGCAAGCCTTGACTTCCATTTCCGCGAAGTTCTCGGCGGTCAGACCCTCGTTGACGTGGTGGCAGATTTCACACTTGGTACGCTCAAAGTGGGCCTTGTGGGGAAATTCCACAGCCGACTTCTTCTTGGCGCAATCGTCGATGGTGATCTTCTCGGGAATGCCCTCAGCATAGGCATAGGCCGCCAGGCCGGCCACCAAAACGAAGAGTACCAGCAGGTTGAACTTCCGCATTTCGCATCCTCCCCAAATCGGGTGTTGATTGCCATGGACGGTTGGACTCCCCAGACGCTGCCAAATCTATAACGGGCAATCGGGTCCAGTCAACCACTCTGCCACGGAATTGTCACAAATGCCGTCCGTGGTCGAATTTGCAATTCCAATACCATAAAATAGGCTATGCCGACCAATCATTCAAGGCCAGTGTCCGTTCGAAGATATGCGGGATATTCCTCAGCTGGTGATCCAGGTCGAAGCAGCGATCCAGGAGGGTTGCGGAAACCCGACCGGTGATGCGTTCATCCTCGCCCAGGGTCTCCCGGAAGGCCCGGCCCTCGTCCCACACCTTCATGGCAGCGGCCTGCACCCAGGCGTAGGCCTCTTCCCGGCTCACCCCGGCCTCGGTCAGGGCCAGCAGGACCGCCTGGCTGAAGTACATCTGGCGCACCTTGGCCATGTTGTCCCGCATGTTCTGGGGATACACGACCAGACCGTCGATGAGCCAGGTCATGCGCGTGAGCATGTGGTGCAGCACGTGGCAGGCGTCGGGAAAAATGATGCGTTCGACGGAGCTGTGCGAGATGTCCCGCTCGTGCCACAGCGCCACGTTCTCCATGCCGGTGTGGGCGAATCCCCGCAGCAGCCGGGCCATGCCCGTGAGCTTTTCCGAGACGATGGGGTTCTTCTTGTGGGGCATGGCCGAGCTGCCCTTCTGACCCTTGCCGAAGGGTTCTTCCACCTCGTGCACGTCGGTGCGCTGCAGGTTGCGGATCTCCACGGCCATCTGCTCGATGGTCGCGCCCAGCACGGCGACCGCCGACAGCCAGGTTGCGTGACGGTCGCGCTGGACGATCTGGGTGGACGCCGGATCCACCTGCAAACCCAGCCTCGCCATGACCCGCTTTTCCACTTCGGGATCCAGATGGGCGATGGTGCCGACGGCCCCGGACATCTGGCCGTAGGCGATCTGCTCCTGGGCGGCGTCGAGGCGGCGCAAGCCCCGCTCCAGCGCGCTCCAGTAGACCAGCAGTTTCAGACCGAAGGTCGTGGGCTCGGCGTGGATCCCATGGCTGCGGCCCATCATGACGGTGTCCCGGTGTTCGACGGCCCGCTTTTCCACCGCCGCGAGCAGGTCCACCAATGCCGCGCGCAGGACTCCGCCGGCCTCGTGGATCTGCAGGGCGAAGGACGTGTCCAGCAGGTCGCTGCTGGTCATGCCCTGGTGCACGAAACGACTGGCCGGCCCGATGTGTTCGGCCATGCTGGTCAAGAACGCGATCACGTCGTGCTGGACCGTTTTCTCGATCTCCAGGACCCGCGCGGTGTCGAATCCACCCTTGGCGCGGATCTCCCCGGCCGCCTCGGCGGGGATTTGCCCCAACTCAGCCCGCACCTCACAGACGGTGGTTTCCACTTCCTGCCAGATCCGAAAACGGTTCTCGTCGGACCAGATCCGGGTCATTGCGGCGCTTGCGTACCGTTCAATCATCTTTCCCTGCCTTGGTTGCGGAAGAATCGACCGCCGAAACCTAACGCGCCGTCCGCACCGGGGTCAAGGGGCGCCGCCCCCACCGGCCCGCAGGCTGGGTTTGGGGAGGAGCCGCCCGCAGGTTATATTGCGACAACCCCCCACACGCCACTCGTGCCGAGGAGCAGCCTTGACCCAACGCCAGGAACTGGACCGTCGCGGTCTGCTCCACCTGCTGGTGGTGTACGTCGTCTGGGGCAGCACCTACCTGGCCATTCGCTTGGCGGTTCGCGATGGTTCGGGATTTCCTCCCTTCACCATGGCCTTCATGCGGGTGGTTGCGGCCTCGGCTTTCCTCCTCGGCTGGGCCCGTCTGCGCGGAGAGCGGCTGCGTTTGCGCCGGGACGAGATCGGCGTCTTCGCGGGCAGCGGCATCCTCCTGTGGGTGGGCGGCAACGGGCTGGTGACCTGGGCCGAGATGCGGGCCAGCAGCGGCCTGGCCGCCCTGCTCGTCGCCTCCATGCCCATCTGGTTCGAATTGATCGCCATCGTCGCCGACCGGCGCCGCCCGCGGGCCAAGATGGTCGGGGCCATCCTCCTGGGGTTCGCCGGGGTGGGCCTGCTCACCTGGCCGATCCTGCGCACGGGCGTCCGGGCGGATATCATGGCCGTGGTCGGCCTCCTGGCCGCACCCTTCTGCTGGGCGCTGGGATCGATGTGGTTTCAACGACGCAAACCCGACTTGTCCATCCGCGCAATCAGCGGTTGGCAGCAGGCCTTCGGCGCCGTCGGTTTTCTCGTGGTGATCCTGCTGCGCGGCGAGCCCCTGCCCTCGCCCACCGGACAAGCCTGGCTGGCCTGGGGTTACCTCGTCGTGTTCGGGTCGGTGATCGCCTTCACCTCCTATATGTCCACCCTCCGGCTGTTGCCGACGGCCATCGTCTCCACCTACGCCTACGCCAACCCCGTCATCGCCGTTCTCTTGGGCTGGTTGATCCTCGACGAGGCCGTCACCGTCTACACCCTGGCCGGCGCCGCCCTGGTCGTGGCCGGCGTAGCGGGAATCTTCCAGAACCGCGATTGACCATTCTCGAATTCAAAGAATTTCTCTGGTTTGTTCCAGGAATATTTCCTAGGGTTCACCTGCGAGGGAGGGGTTAACTGTTTATTTCATAGGAGCTTAGTATGATATCAAGGAAGACGTTGGTGTGCCTCGTCGTGCTCCTGCTTCCGGGTATGGCGGCCGCGATCCCGGCGGGCGAAGACGCCTATGGCACCAGGTCCTACGCTGACTACGAAAAGCCGGGGGTGTGCGCGAGCTGCCACGACAACATCTACCAGCAGTGGACCCAATCGATGATGAGCCGAGCCTACACCCACCACTGGGACGAGATCGAGTACTTCAAGCTGGCGGTTCCCCACGCCGAGAAGGACGCGAAGGTGGCCGGGGTCAAGGCCGGGTGCAACGGGTGCCATGCCCCGACCGCATTCCTGGCCGGCGACACGCCCCCCCCGCTGCCCGAGGAGGGCAGCCGCGCCAACGAGTCGGTTCACTGCGACCACTGCCACACCATCACGGGGTTCGCCGGGGACGTGCCCCACAACTTCAACGGCATCAGCGAACCGGGACGACTCAAGCAGGGACCCAAGCCCGGCGTGGCATCGCCCCACCACGACACGGTCGAGAACGACTTCCTCAAGACCGGAGACTTCTGCGGCATCTGTCACAACGAGATGAGCCCCTACGGGGTATGGGTCAAGAGCACCCACCTCGAATGGAAAGAGGGACCATATTTCGCGCAGGGCGTCCAATGCCAGGACTGCCACATGCCCAAGGCCAAGGGTACTTCGGCCAAGATGGGCGCCGAGGGCAAGATCGCCCAGCACCTCTTCCACGGGGCGCACGACCCGGGCAAGGTGAACGGCGCCATCGAGCTGCGGATGAACCCCCTGGAGCGTGAGGTGGAGTACGACGGCACCGCCGTGGTCAACGTCCAGCTGTTCAACGGCAAGTGCGGGCACAAGGTCCCCACCGGATCGGTCGAGGACCGCATCGTCTGGTTGCACGTGACCGCCACCGACAGCGAGGGCAAGACCTGGGATCTGCCGGTGGACAAGAAGGGCTTCGACGGCGAGGAGTACACCATCGCCGCCGACGTGCTGGCCTACCATGATATGGGCATCCCCCTGGACCGGCCGGGATTTGCCGGCGTCCAGCGCGACGGCGTGCCCGTGGGCGACCGCATCTTCCGCATGCCCTATTTCGATTCCCAGGGACGCATGACCATCCAGCAGTGGAACACCGCCTCCCAGGGCGTCGACTACCGCATCGGGCCCCGCGAGACCAAGGTGGAGACCTACACCTGGAACCTCCCCGATGACCTCGCTCCGGGCCGTGTCTCATTCCGGGCCGCGCTCTACTACAGCAAGCTGGTCGGCCCGGTGGCCGAATTCCTCCAGGTTCCGGCCGAGGAAGCCGCACCGCAGCTGGTCAACGAAGCCGTCACCTGGGTCGAGGTCTACGATTGAAAGGGAGTTCCGTCATGAAGACTCGCAACAATCTTAGTTTGTTCCTGCTCGCGGTCACCACCGCGGTCATGCTGTTGCCCGACGCAGCCGGCGCCATCCCCGCCTTCGCGCGGCGCTACAAGCTGAGCTGCACCACCTGCCACACCCCCTTCCCGCGCCTCAAGCCCTTCGGGGACGAGTTCGCAGCCAACGGATTCATCATCCCGGAGGAGGAAAAGGACCGCGACTACATCAGCGCGGGTGACGACCTGCTGCACTTGAACAAGGATTTCCCGGTGGCCGTACGGTTCGACGCCTTCGCGACCCTGCAGAAGAACGAGGAAGACGAGCTGCAGGCCGACATGCAGATGCCCTTCGGGTTGAAACTCCTTTCGGGCGGAGCCCTGTCCCGGGGCATCGGCTACTACTTCTACTTCTACATGTCGGAGAAGGGCGAGGTCGCGGGCGTCGAGGACGCCTACATCCACTTCAACGACCTCGGCGGCCGTCCCCTCGACATCCTGGTGGGACAATTCCAGGCCTGCGACCCGTTGATGAAGCGGGAACTGCGGCTGACCTACGAGGACTACCTGATCTACAAGTCGAAGATCGGCCTGTCCAACACCAACCTGGCCTACGACCGCGGCGTCATCGTCAATTATGACCTCGAGCGCAGCGGCACGCTGCTGACCGCCATGGTTCTCAACGGCAACGGCAAGGACCCCGCCGAGGCCACCGGTTTCGACAGCGACAAGTACAAGAACTTCTTCCTGAGGGTGGGCCAGGGAGTCACCGACAACGTGAGCGTGGGTCTCTTCGGGTACTACGGGGACGAGCTCGGGCAGAATCCCAAGCTCGCTTCAGCGGGCACGGTCTTCCGCAACAGCCTGCTCTTCCACGGACTCGACCTCAAGGCCGGCAACGGAACCCTGGACGGCTCCTTCCAATATCTCCGGCGCCGGGATACCAATCCGCTGTTCCTGCCCGGTTCCATCGATGCCGAAACGACGGGCCTGGTGGGCGAAGTGGTGATCAGCCCGCAACAGGATCGCTCGCGCCACTATGTGACCCTGCTGTACAACCGGATCGATTCGGGTCTGGATGCGGCGGACTACGAGACCTACACCGCGGCGGTGACCCGGCTGCATCGGCGCAATCTGAGGTTGACGGTGGAATTCACCTACGACGTCGAGCATGGAGCGAGCCGCGGAGCGGTCGGCATCGTCAGCGCTTTCTAGGCCCGCGGGACGGGGGAGAATTCGCTTCCGGGGCGCCGATGATGAGCGCCCCGGATTTTTTGTCCTTCCGCTTCCCGGACGGTTCGCGCACTTCCAGCAGGTCGCCCTGGGGCGGCGTGGACCCCGCCCCCAGCTCCAGCAGGACCATGCCCCGGGCCGTGCAGCCGTAAACTCCCCGCCGGGCCTCCGGGAGATCGAAGGGGTCGGATACGACGCGCATGGGCAGGAGGCCGCCGGCAGGCTGGTCCGCCGTGACGGCGTCGGCCCGTTCCAGCAGCAAAAAGCCCAGGCTCGCCCTCTCCTTGGGCAGGCCAGCCTGGAGGCCCAGCTCCTCCAGCCAGTGGGGAACCTTGCCGGTCGCGAAGGCGAAATGACACCATGGCCGCCGGCCGATCCCCGGTTGCGGACACTCCAGTTGATGCGGGCAGGGGGACACCACCCGCCAACCGCGTTCCAGCGCCAGCCCCCGCAGATCCGTCAGCATGCGGCACGCATCGCGCACCCCGGGCTCGATCACGAGGATCCGGCCGTGCGGGGTCAACCTCCGCTCCCAGCTGCGCAACAGCGCCTGAAGGGAAGCGCCGGGGTTCCCGGCGGTGCGGTGTGCACCCCGGGGAATCTCATTCATGACGTTGGCCGCCACCAGCAGATCGGCTTTCCTGCGGGGGGTCCCGGAACTCCCCTGCCTGCCCCCCATTCCCGCGGGCCGCGACAACGCCACCCGCCAGGACCCCGCGGAATCCAGGGACCGCAGCAGGTCCCGCCCGACCCGCATGGGAGCATCGGTCCGGTCCTCGGCGGTGATGTCCAGCCGGCGCGTGCGCAGCTGTGGCAAGGCCAGCCACATCGCCAGGGCAAAGGTCAGGGGTCCGGCGCCCACGTCCACGATGCTCGCGTCGGGTTTCAGATCCAGGTGAGCCGCCAGCCCCCCCAGGAGCCGGACCTGGCGCACCAGGTTCCAGGGCAGGAAGTAGTGGAGGTAGGCCGCCAGCAGGGGGGGCCGGGCCATGTAGTCGGGCGGGAGGTGATCCCGGTCGATGGTCAGAAGATTGGAGAGTTCTTCCACGCCCTGGGGAAGCCGGTCGCGGTGGCGGGATTTCTGGGGCCGGGCCCGCTCCAGAAGCCCGGGCAGCCGATCCAGAAAATCGCAGAGATCCCCGGAGGGGTCGGGAAAGAGCATGCTGGATTTCATGTGCCCAGATGCCTTTTGCCGTCCAGGTGGTTCTGGACGTAATCGGCGACCGCGTCCTCCAGCAGGGTCACCGGACGCCCGTAGCCGGCGTCACCCAGCTTGGTCATTTCGGCCCGGGTGTGATACTGGTACTTGCCCTTGAGGTGATCGGGCATGGGCACGTATTCGATGGCCGCCTCCCGGCCCATGGCCGTGAAGATCGCGGTAATCAGGCGGTTCCAGGTGTTCGCCTCGCCGGTGCCCACGTTGAACACCCCGCCCACATCCTTCCGCTCGCCGAACCACAGGGTCATGTCCACGGCGTCCCGGACAAAAACGAAGTCCCGCTGTTGACCGCCGTCGGGATATTCCGGCCGGTCGGACTGGAAAAGACGCACCAGCCCGTTATCCCGGATCTGCTCGAAACCCTTGCAGACCATGGACCGCATATCGCCCTTGTGCCACTCGTTCGGCCCGTAGACGTTGAAGTACTTCAGGCAAACGATCGATTCGAGCAATTTTTCAGACAATGCCCACAAGTCAAAATCATGTTTTGACTTACCGTACAGATTCAATGGCTTGAGATCCCTCAGTCCGGCGTGATCGTCCCGGTATCCCCGACTGCCGTCCCCATAGGTCGCGGCGCTGCTGGCGTTGACGAAACGCACATCGGCGTCCAGGCAGCGCAGGCACAGTTCACGGGTGTAACCCAGGTTGTTCTCCGCCAGGTAGGACCAGTCGGTCTCGGTGGTGCTGCTGCACGCCCCCATGTGGTAAAGCGTATCGAGGCTGCGGGCGTTGACGGGATCGGCCAACCAGGTCCGGAAGCCCTCCTTGTCCAGGTAGCGGGCGAAGCGCAGGGGGGCCAGGTTTGCCGCCTGGTCGCCAGCGGGATCCAGGTCCACCACCAGGAGGTCCTCGTGGCCGCGCCGGTTCAGCTCGTACACGATGTTGCTACCGATGAATCCGGCTGCTCCGGTCACAGCAATCACGAAGGGGCCTTTCGTTCGCCGGGCCGGGCCCGGTCAGAAGAACTTCTTGGCCAGCCCCAGCGCGCCCTGTTTCCAGGGGACGCGGTGGGAAACGCCGGAGGCGTTGGCGAATTCGTCCCGGTGCTGGAGATACCACTGGAAGTTGCGGATCAGGGCGTCCTGGTTGGAGTACTGCGGCCGATAGCCGAGAATGCGCTGCGCCTTGTCGATGCTGACGAAGGAATCGGTGGCGGCGGTTTCGTACACCCACCTGTAGAGCGGGGACAGCCCCAGCCGGTCGAGGATGCGCAGGGCCCAGATCACCGGGGCGGCCGGAAAGCCGCGGACCTTCTTGCCGAATCCGGCGTAGTCCAGAACCGCCTGCCAATCCTGCTTCATGGTCATGTACTCCTGGGCCCCGACGTTGAACACGTCGTTGATGGTCTCGTCAGGCAGGGTGCTGCACAACCAGATCGCCTGGCACAGGTCCGCAATGTCCAGGAGCTGGTAGCGGTTGTTTCCGCTGCCGATCATGGGGAAATCCCGGCCGTCCCGGGCCCAGTCGTACAGGAGGGCAAAGACTCCCAGCCTCTCCGGCCCGATGAAACTCTTGGGGCGGATCACCGGAACCACCATGCCCTGCTCCCGAAACTCGGCGCAGACGCTCTCGGCCTCGACCTTGGCATGACCGTAAGGGCCCACACCGTCCAACCGGTCATCCTCGGCAAGGGGGTGGTGGTCGGGAATACCGTAAACCGCGGTGGACGAGATATGCACGAACCGTCGCACCCCGTGGTCACGGGCCTGCTCGAGCAGCAGCCGCGTCCCGTCAATCCCGGTGGTCAAAATGTCTTTCTCCGGATACAGGGGCAGGGCCATGGCCGTGTGGATCACGAGGTCGATGCCCTTCATGGCGGCGGACACGGCCTGCGGATCCCGGATGTCCCCCTCCATGACCTCGATGCGTTCCCGACAATCGTCGTAGGTGAATGGGGCCACATCCAGGGAGCGGATCGCGACCCCCTTTTCCAGCAGGAATCGGATAAGGTTGATGCCCGTGAACCCCGAACCGCCGGTAACCAGGATTTTCCGGGGCTGAAACCCCGCCGCGGACACAGCTTGATCATTCACTTCCACTTTCCTCCAATACTTACTGTAACTTAAGAGTTTGTCACTTATTCGGTCAGGACGATTTCCCCGTCCCAGAGCTGGCCGTCCCGTTCGGCGGTGAAGGGAATATGGTCACCCACCTTGGCGTTGTACATCAAACGACGCAGGTTATCCAGGTTGTCCACCGGCTGGCCGTTGATCGTGCGCAGGACATCGTAGACCCGCAAGCCGCCCTTCCAGGCGGGAGAATCCTGTTCCACATAGGCCACCAGGGCTCCGACCGGATCATCCAGCCCCAGGTAACGCGCCAGGGCCGGGAACAGTTGCTTGAGCCCGAAGCCCAGGCTCGCCTCCCGGTAATGGCCGAAGCGGCGCACCTCGTCCACCACCCGCAGGACGCGCGAGGCCGGAACGGCGAACCCGATCCCCACGCTGCCGCCGGATTCTGAGAATATGAAGGTGTTGATGCCCACGACCTCACCGCGGGAGTTGACCAGGGGGCCGCCGCTGTTGCCGGGGTTGATGGCGGCATCGGTCTGGATCATGCCCAGGTAGGCTCGCTGCTCTCCCGTGGTGAGCTTGATGTCGCGGTTCAGGGCGCTGATCACGCCCACCGTCACCGAGGGCTGGGTGTCGGCCAGGAGGTAGCCGAAGGGCGAGCCGATGGCGATGACCCACTCGCCGATCTGCAGGCCCGTTTCCGGGGCCAACTGGGCCGTCGGCAGGTTCTGGCCGGAGATCTGGAGCACGGCCAGATCGTAGCGCGAAACCCCCTCCAGCAACTGGGCGTCGAGCTGCTGGCCGTCGGAGAGGGTCACGGTGATGCCGGTGGCCCCCTCGACGACGTGGTAGTTCGTGATGACCAGCCCGTCGGAGGAGATGATCACCCCCGAGCCCATGCTCTGGACGTTGCGGTAGTAACTGCGTCCCATTCGTTCCATGAGCAGCGCGCTCGCACCCTGGGCGCCCTGGGGCAGAACCACGCTGATGCTGACCACCGCCGGAGCCACCTGGCGGGTTGCCAGGACGATGGGGTTTTCCGAGGCCGCAGCTCCCATACCGGGGCGGCCGCCGGAATCGTCGGCAGACAAGGCCATGGTATCGAGGGTCGCGGCGGAGGCATCCGCTTCACCGCTATCGACAACGGCCACCGTTGCGGTATCGACCCCTCCGCGCGATTCATCGCCGGAAGACCGGCCGAAGCGACCGGTGGCGGCCTGCCAGATCACCAGTCCAGCCGTGGCCCCGATCAGGAATCCGACGGCTGCAACGAGCCATATCCGGCCTCTGGTCACGATCCGCTCCCCTGCAGTGTTTCCCAATCGGCCATGAAGGCGGCCAACCCCTTGTCCGTCAGCGGATGGGCAACCAGCTTGCGGATCACCTCGGGCGGGATGGTGGCGATGTGCGCGCCCAGCAGGGCCGAATCCACCACGTGCATAGGATGGCGCACCGAGGCCACGATCACCTCGGTGTCGTATTCATAGTTCTCGTAAACCTCGACGATGTCGCTGATCAGTTGCATCCCGTCCTCGCCGACGTCGTCCAGACGACCGACGAACGGGGACACGTAGGCCGCGCCGGCCTTCGCCACCAGAAGGGCCTGGTTCAGCGAGAAAACCAGGGTGGCGTTGACGCGGATGTTCTCGCCGCTGAGGGTGGCGATGGCCTGCAGCCCCGCGTAGGTCGTGGGAATCTTGACCACCAGGTGCGGGTCGAGGGCGGCCAGGCGGCGCCCCTCGGCCACCATGCCCTCGGCATCCAGCGCGGTCACCTCGCCGCTGACCGGTCCCTGCACCACCGCGCAGATCTCCTTGAGCAGGGCGTCGGTATCCTTGCGGCCGGCCTTGGCCATGAGGCTGGGGTTGGTCGTCACGCCGTCGCACATGCCCATGGCCTTGATCTCACGGATGGCCTCGAGGTCGGCGGAATCGATGAAGAACTTCATGGACGATCTCCTTGTTCGGGATCAGGGGGCGTCATCAAATGGGACGGATAGGTCACTTCTTCCAGAAAGAGCCCCCGGGCCGGGGCCATGCGTCCGGCGGCGCGGCGGTCACGGGCCGCCAGCACCGCGGCCATGTCCTGGGCCGGCCGCATCCCGCGGCCGATATCCACCAGGGTGCCGACGATCGTCCGCACCATGTGGTGCAGGAACCGGTTGGCCCGAATCTCAAACATAGCCCCGTCCTCGGACCAAGCAAAGCGGCAAAGGTCGACGTTGCAGAGGTTCCCGTCGTTCCGCAGCGACGAGGTCTTGCAGAAGCTGGCGAAATCATGCCGACCCATCAGCACCGCCGCCGCCTGCTCCATGGCCCCGCGGTCCAGGGCGAAGTAGATCTGCCAGCAGTCGGGAGCGAAAATATCCCGGCCCCGCAGGATCCGGTAACTGTAGCGACGGCTCAGGGCGCTGCGCCGCGCGTTGAATTCGGGGGACACGAGGTGGACATCCCGAATCTCGATATCCTCGGGCATGGTCCGCGCCAGCGCCCTGTGGAGGCGTACGAATTCCTCGACCGTCGCCACGTCCAAATGGGCCACCTGACCTCGGGCATGCACCCCGGTGTCGGTCCGACCTGCCCCGACGGGCGTGACCTCACGTCCCAGCAGCCGCGACAATTCGTGACGAAGAACGCCCTGGACGGTCCGGTGTTCCGGCTGGATCTGCCAGCCGTGAAATCGCGCGCCGTGGTAGGCGATGTCCAGGCGCACCCTGACGGGGAGCTTCATCCCACCCTCCCGGCCAGAACCGTGAGCACAGCCAGGGTGGCCACCCACCCCAGCAGCAGGACCATCTGGAGCGGGCCCGGGCTGCGGGGCCGATCCGTTCCGCCGGAGCGCGAACGCAGGGTCAGGCCCAGGGTCTCGGCGCGGCGGGCCATTCCCTCGAGCAGGGGCGCCACCACCAGCAGGCGGTACCCGATGCGACGCCAGGAGAATCTTCCCTCGCGCCCACCCCTCCGCAAGCGCACCACCTGCTGCAGCCTGCGGCCGTCGTCCAGCACCCGCGGTGCCGTCCCCAGGGCCACAGCGAGGACCAGGGCCAGGTCGCCGGTAGGCAACAGCCAGCCGTCCAGAGGGCGCAACCACCAGGACCACCCGACGATCAAGGCGTCGATCTCCAGGGCCCCCTGGATCGCGGCCAGCCCCATGAACAGGCCGGCCAGTCTCACCCAGGCCACCAGCCCCCGCCAGACTCCCTCCCCAGAAGGGTGTCCCAGAGGCGCCGCCGAGGTCGTGGTCAAAACATGGATCGCCATCACCAGGATTGCCACCGAAAGCCACGGCCGCATCAGTTGCGCCAGATGGATCGGGCGCCATCCGGTCGCCGTCAGCAAGGCGGCCGCCAGCAGGGTCAGACCCACCGCCATCGGCCAGTTGCCCGCAACCAGGACCGCGCAGGCGGCGATGAATCCCCCCAGCAACACGGCCGGGTGGAGGTGATCCAGGGGGGATGGCCGCAGGGATGCGGGGCCGGGTCGGGCCGCGGACAGCATCAGCCCGCTGCTCCGGTTGGCCCGACTCCAAGACAGGATTCCACGATCTGAACCGCATTCCAGGCGGCACCCTTGAGCAGGTTGTCCGCCACGACCCAGGCCAGCAGAGCGTGCGGATTCCCCGGGTCGACCCGCAGGCGCCCGACATGGACATCACGGGAGCCCTGGATCTCCCTCGGGGTGGTGAAGGCGTGGGCGTCGGGCGCCGGAACCATGTGCGGCCGCGCCGCCAGGGCTTTGAGGATCCGTTGCCGATCGACCGGCTGCGGCAGCAGGCACCGCAACGCGGCGCAGTGGCCCGTGTGGACCGGCACCCGCACGGCGGTGCAGGAAACCCGCAGGTCGTCGCTTCGACCCAGGATGCGGCGCAGTTCGCGCACCACCTTGGCCTCCTCCTCGAAGCTGCCGTCGCGCTGGGCCGGACCGATGGCCGGCAAGACGTTATCGACGATGGGACGCGGAAAGACCTCCGCCCCCGCCCCGTCGCGCCCCGTCCGCTGGTCGCGCCAGGCATCCAGGGCCCGCTGACCGGCGCCCGAAACCGCCTGCAGCGTCACCGCGTGCAATTCATCCAGTCCGCATGTCTCCTGCAGGACGGCGGCGAAGGCGGCGATCTGGATGGTGGAGCAGTTGGGGTTGGCGATGAGGCGCCCGCCCGAACCCGGGGCCCAGGCGGGGCAGGGATTGACTTCCGGAACCACCAGGGGCACGTCCGGATCCATGCGGAAGCAACTGCTGTTGTCCACCACCAGGGCGCCGGCCTGGGCGGCCACGGGCGCCCAGCGGGCTGCTGCCACCCGACCGGCGCTGCACAGCAGCACGTCCAGGTCCGCCAAGGCCTTGTCGGATACCTCCTCGCAGACCAGTTCCCGATCCCGGAAAGCCAAGCGCCGACCGGCCGATCGTTCGGATACCAGCAGCCGGGGCGGTTCATCCACCCACGGGCAGGAGGACAGAACGTCCAGCATGGTCCGTCCCACCAGCCCGCTGGCACCCAACACGGCGATTTTCATGGTTGTCTCCCGCTGAAGGGTATCTGTTCACCTCCCGGCCGCAGGCATGGTAGCATCCGCATGCACGGGGGTCAAAACCACCATCGATCTTGGAGCAGGGGACGGTGCGGACATGATAACCGGGAAAATGGGAATCGGGTCGGGTCGGCGGATCACCGCAATCGGGATCCTGGCGGCGATTTGCCTCATTTCGGTGACGGGATGCCGCCCGGAACATCCCCGGCGCCGGCAGATGTTGCAGGATCTCGCCCGCTGGGAGGACCGCCGCCTCGCCCCGGCGGACAGCCTGGGACTCATGCTCCGCGACCCGGACGCCCATGTGCGACTGGCGGCCGCCCGCACCGCCGGCCTCATCGGTCGCCGCTCGGCGGTGAGCGATCTGCTGGAAGTGCTCGAAGACCCCAGCGTGACGGTGCGCTCCCGGGCCATTTTCAGTCTGGGTTTGTTGGGGGGAGATCAGGCGGTGGCCGCACTATCGCGGGCTGCCGTCGACCCGCGCCCGGCCGTGCGCATGGCGGCCCTGCGCGGCCTGGCCCAGGCCGCAGGCGGCGGCGGTGCCCTGTTGCAGGCCACCTCGGCCCCCCACCCCAAGGAAGCTGCGGCCGCCTGGGACGGCCTGCACAACCGAACCGACGAGGTGGATCACGCCGCCCTGGTTGCCGCCATGGACAGTTCCCTGGCCGGAGCCGCACCGGATGTCCGCTGGCGCATCCTGCGCTGCGCCGAAGTGGTTCCCGATTCCAGCCTGGTCGGCGCGCTCGCCCGTTATGCGACCGACGGCCACGTCCAGGTCCGCGTCCACGCCCTGCGGGCCCTGGCCCGGCAGGAGCGTCCCGACGCCCTGGCTGCGGTGCTCGCCGCGGCGGATGATCGCGACCGGCTGCGGGGGCGGGATCGCCAACGGGTGGACATCGCATTGTGCCGGGCCCTGGGACGGCTGGGTCACTTCGCCGTCGCGCCGGCCGGAAACGGCGAGGTCGGCCCCGGCGCCGAACTCCTGACCGATCTGCTGACGGGCTTTTCCGCCGGCGACGATCCGCACGTGGCCGCGACGGCCCTCGCCGCCATGGCTTCCTGTGCCGCCGAACTGCCCCTGCCTCCCGAAGCCGCCGCGCGGGAAAGCCTCTTGCCTGCCTGGCGCATCCGCATGCACCGCGCCGCCCGCGAGGCCCTGGAAAGCGGGCACCGCGGTGTTCTGCGCGAAGCGGTGGGCGCGTGGTCCACGCTGCGGGGGGCCGGATGCGCCGCCGACCTCGCCCGCCTGGTCGACACCGCCCGGGAGCCGTCCATCCAAGCAGCCGCACTGACCGCGGCGGGGCGAGTCCATCCGGATCCCCTGCCCCTGCTCATGCGGTACGCCGACGCCGGGGGTGCTTTCCCCGCTCCGGGTTCCGCCGCCCGCACGGCGGCGTCTCCCCTGGTCCGCTCCGCCGCCCTGACCACCCTCGCCGACGCCCTGCGGGAACGACCCGACGCCCTGCCGGCGGGCCTTGCCAAGGCCCAGGCCCGGTCGGCGGTGGCGGGCGCCCTGCGGGCCGCCAGCGGCGCGAAGGATTTCGTGGTGGCCGGTACCGCCGCCGCCCTGCTGGCCCAGTTTCCCGACAGCGCCTCGGTCGTCGCCCTGGGATCGGCCTGGAAGCGACCGGCCGGGCCCGAACGCAACGAAGTGGGGCGCGGCGTGATCCAGGGCCTGGCGGGTATGGACAGCACGAGTCTGGATTCCCTTCCGGCGGCCGCCCGTGAGCGGGCCGCCGCCATCCTGCAAAGCGGCTTCGACGCCGACGACCTGCGCATCCGCCTGGAATCCCGGGAAGCCGCCCTGTCCACGGGGCTGCTCCCGCGCCGGCTGATTCCCGACGAAGCCAGCCTGCGCCTGACCCTGCCCGCGGTGTCGCGGGACCCCCGGCAACCGCCGGTCACCCTCCCCTTCGCCGCACCCCGCGTGGTCTGCACCACCGAACGGGGACGATTCACCATCGCCCTGGACGGCGAACTGGCTCCCAACACCTGCGCCGCCTTCCTGGACCTGATCGACCGCGGCTTCTACGACGAGTTGACCTTCCACCGCGTGGTGCCGGATTTCGTGGTCCAGGGCGGGGACCCGCGCGGCGACGGCTGGGGCGGCCCCGGCTACACCATCCGCAGCGAGTGGTCCCCCACCCCCTCCGTGCGCGGAACCGTCGGCATCGCCCACGACGGCAAGGACACCGGCGGTAGCCAGTTCTTCGTGACGCTGTCGGAGCAGCCCCATCTCGTGGGCCGCTACACGGTGTTCGGCAAAGTGGTCGACGGCATGGATGTGGTGGACCGGATGGAGGAAGGGGACCGCTTCACCCTGGAAGCGGCCCCCTGATCGTGGGCACAAGGATCAGTCGCGCAAAACCTTCATCAAGCTGGCCCAGGTGGGCGAGGATCCGTACATCAGGATGCCCATACGGAACAGCTTGCCCGCCATGCGGGCCGCCAGCCAGATCGAGACCGCCAGCAGCCCCCACGACAGCAGGATCTGCCACAACGGCGGCGTCTCGATGCACACGCGCATGAACATCAGCACGGGCGCGAACAAGGGCACCAGGCTCAGGACCGTCGAGAGGGTCGAGTCCGGAGCGCGCAGCACAAGGCTCAGCAGCATCATGGGCAACACCAAGCCCATGGTCAGGGGGCCATTGAACTGCTGGCTGTCCTGGACATTGTTGCACATGGCGCCGATCCCGGCGTACAGCGTGGCGTAGAGGAAGAATCCCAGCAGGAAGAACATCACGAAGGACACCAGGACCAAGGGCGTCAGGAAGTGGACGTCCAGCGAGAAACCTCCCACCGAAACCCCCTGCTGCGACATGGCCATGAACGCCACGGCCCACACCCCGAACTGGGTCAGGCCGGCCAGACCGATGCCCATGACCTTTCCGAGCATGAGATTCCCCGGGGAAACGCTGGCCAAAAGCACTTCCACCATGCGGCTGCTCTTTTCCTCGATGACGGCGGTCAGGGTGTGGTTGCCGTAAATCAGCACCATGATGTAGATGATCATGATCAGGGCCACGGCCATGACGAAAGTGGCCTCCTCGTTCTGCTTCTCCTGCACACCCGAAGTGGAGACGCTGAAGGTGGACCAGTCGGTGCGGGCGGACAGGTAGGTGAACATGGAATCGGGGATCGCGGCGGAGGCGAAGCGTCCTTCCCTCAGGATGCGGTCGAGCGCCGGCCGGAAGACCTCATCGCGCATGACCATGGCGCTGACCGAGCGGTTGAAGAACGTGGCCTCCCCGGTTTTGACAAAGTCCTCCTCGATCACCAGGCCGGCATCCAGTTTCTCCTTGCCCACCGCATCCTTCAATTCGGTGATGGCCGCTTCCTTGCCTCCCGGCCCCAGTTCGTAGGGAACCAGGGTGAGGTTCTCCCGCCCCATGTCGGACAATTCGGCCTCCAGGAGGGTCAGGATGCCGCCGTCGGCGTCCACCACCCCCACGGTGCGGGCATTGTCGTTGTCGGTGTTGCTCAGCAGCACCGGCAACACGATGAACATGGACATGAGGGCGGGCCCCAGCAGGGTCCCGATGAGGAAGCTCTTGGAACGCACGCGTTCGAGGTATTCCTTGCGGATGATGGTCATCACCTTTCTCATGCGGAGACCTCCTGACGGCTGCGCGCCACGGCGGCGAGGAAGATCTCGCCCAAGGAAGGACGATTGGCGGAGTAGAAGGTCAGCCGACCGGCGGCCGTCAACGCGGACAGCAGGGCGGCAGGATCGGATCCCTCGGCCAGGGTCAGGCGCCAGACTCCTTCAATGGGCTGGCGGGCGATGACTCCCGGGAGGTCGTCGGGCGGCGAGCTGCGGTCCGCCCAGGCGACTTTGATCGAGTGCAGGGCGAATTCGTCGCGAACCTGGTCCATGGACCCGTCCACGATCACCCGGCCGTCCTCGATCAGGCAGATGCTGTCGCAGATCTTCTCGGCCTCGGCCAACATGTGGGTCGAGAACAGGATGGTCACCCCGCGGTCCCGTTGGGCCAGGATCATCTCGCGGAGCAGTTCGATGTTCAGGGGATCCAGCCCGCTGAAGACCTCGTCCAGGATGACGAGGACCGGTTCGGCGATGAAGGTCGCCGCAAACTGGATCTTCTGCTGCATGCCCTTGCTCAGGCTGTCGACTTTCTTGTCGCGGTAGTCCCCGAGGCCCATGCGGTCGAGCCAGCTGTCCGCCCTGGTCAGGGCCTCGCCACGCGGCACGCTCTTGAGTTCGGCCAGATAGGCGAGCTGGTCCCGGCACTTCATCTTCCGGTAAAGGCCGCGCTCTTCGGGCAGGTAGCCGATGCGGTCCAGCAGATCCCCCTGCAGCGCCCGACCGGCCATGGTGATCTCGCCGGTATCGGGCAGGATGATGCGCATGATGCTGCGGATTGTCGTCGTCTTCCCGGCGCCGTTGGGTCCCAGAAAACCGTAGATGCTCCCGCGGGGTATGGAGAGATTCACATCCCGCGCGGCGTGCTTGTCCCCGTAGGTCTTGGAAACATGGCGCAGGCTCAGCAGGGTCTCCCCGAGGGGGGGAAGATCTTTATCGGCAAGGTTCATCACCACTCCCATCTTTGTTCTCTTGAGGCGGGCCTGATGGTTCGCACCCATTATGCGCGCGCCCCTGCGGCCCATCAAGAAAGGTGTTGGAGCATTCCGTACCGACGGGGATGCGAATTTATTCAGCAAAAAGCCGAAGCCGCACAGGGCGGCTCCGGTTTACTGGGTGACGGGCTTTCCCCTCCGGAGGCCCAATCCAGCAACTCGAACGGAAGGGGTAGAATGAAAATCATGCCCCACAATTTTCACACAAGTATCACGACCAGATTGTAAATCCGTGAGAGTGGAGACTTTTCCCCAAAAAACCCTGCCATCTGGCGCATGACCGCGAGAAAATCTCGCTTTATCGGGATTGTTCGACCGCTATCATTTTGTTATAATTGTAGTTACAAAACTGCCCCTTCGGTTCAGCGAAAAAGGCAACTCGGCTATGAACGTTGCAAGCAGCACCGCGCGCAAAATCCTCGTCATCGAAGACGACCGGGAAATGATCGATCTGCTCACCATGCACCTGACCGCCGAAGGGTACCAGGTGGATGCCGCTGCGGACGGCGTGGCGGGACTGCGCGCCTTCCAGGCCGGCAGCTACGGCATGGTCCTGCTGGACTGGATGCTCCCCTCACTGAGCGGCATCGACGTCTTGCGGGAGATCCGAGCCCTGGACACGCGCACACCCGTGCTCATGCTCACGGCCCGGAGCGAGGAAACGGACAAGGTGCTGGGCCTGGAACTCGGGTGTGACGACTACCTGACCAAACCCTTCAGCATGCGCGAGCTGGCCGCGCGGATCAAGGTGCTGCGCCGGCGCATCGAACGGGCCGAGGAGTTGGCCCGGGTTGCGGCCGGAGATCGGATCCTGGACCTCGGACCCCTGAAGATCGACCACGGCAAACGCAAGGTCATGGTCGGGGAGAAAACGGTCCAGCTGACGGTCAAGGAATACGACCTGCTGTACACCCTGGCCTCGCGCCCGGGGCGCACCTTCAGCCGGCGCCAATTGCTGGAAATCGTCTGGGACCAGGACGCCGAAGTCTACGAGCACACGGTGAACTCCCACGTCAACCGGCTGCGCAACAAGGTCGAGGAGAATCCCAACCGGCCCCGCCTGATCCTCACGGTCTGGGGAATCGGCTACCGCTTCACCGAGGAGTTCGTTTGATCCGGTCATGAATACCCCGCGCTTCACACACAGCCTGCACTTCCGGATGTCCGCCCTCTTCCTGGTCATGATGGGTCTGAGCGTCGGCGGGTACTACTTCTGGATCAACGCCACGGTGTTCAAGGCCTACAACTCCGACGAGGAAGAGGCCTGGTACGAGGAGACCCAGGAGAAAGAACTCGCCGAACTGGCCGACCGCATCGGACCGTTGCTGGACCAGGGTCCCACCCTTGCCGAACAGTTGGGCGATTACGGGCGCCAGATCGCCCAGTACGGCGCCGAGGTGGTGCTCTTCGACGCCCAGGGCTACAACATGGTCTCGTCGGCCGGCGACAGCATGGCCCTGGCGGTCAAGCACGTCGACCCCGAGTTGCTGTCGGCCATGTCCGAGGACGACTGGGATTTTTCGACCTACCCCCTGGATACGGACATCGACGCCTACGAAAACCGGATCATCGACGTGGTCCCCATTCCCGCGCATGCCGCCGACGACGAGCCGACGGCCTATCTCGCCGCCAGTTTCCGGACGATGACCTTCGCTCCGGCCGAGGTCAATTCGGACTGGTCCAACTTCGGCTTCCGCGCGGTCGCGGTGGTCCTGATCGACGTGATTCTGACCGCCATGATCATCATGGCCTGGGCCAGCCGGCGCATCGGCAAACTGACCCACGGGGTGGAAGCCTTCGCCGGCGGGGATTTCGACAGGCGCGTCCCCGACCGCAGCGCGGACGAAATCGGCACCCTCGGACGGCATTTCAACACCATGGCCGGGCGCCTGCAGACCATGATGGAGGAACTCGGCGCCAAGGAGCAGTTTCAGCGTCAGCTCATCGCCAATGTGAGCCACGACCTGCGCACTCCCCTGGCCAGCCTGCGCGGCTACATCGAGACCCTGGGTCTGGACCCGGACCATCTCGACCGCGAGGACCGATCCCGGTATCTGGATATCATCGGGAACAACCTGGACTACCTCGACCAGCTGATCGAACGCATGCTCATCCTGTCTCGGCTCGAGTCCGGCCAGGCTCACCAGCGTCGCGAAATCTTCGCCCCCGGCGAGCTGGCCGATTCGGTCCTGACCCGCTGCGAGTCCGTGGCGGCGGGGTCAAACGTGACCCTGGGATTGGAAGTCGAAACGGGAGCCGACGATGCCCAGGTTTCCGCCGACGCCCTGCAGATCGGGCAGGCCCTGCAGAACCTGGTGGAAAACGGCATCAAGTTCAATCGACCCGGCGGCAAGGTCACCATCCACATTTCCGCCGATCCTCAGTCGGTCGAGATCAGGGTGGCCGATACGGGGACCGGCATTCCGGCCGGGGATCTGCCCCACATCTTCGACCGTTTCTACGTCGGGGAGAAGAGCCGCACCCGCGCAACCATCGGACGAGGGGAAAAGGAGGCCGGCTCGGTGCACCTGAGCAGCGGCCTCGGCCTGGCCATCACCCACAAGATCATCAGCGGGCACGGCAGCGCCCTCGAGGTCGACAGCCAAGCGGGACGGGGTACGGTGTTCCGCTTCCAGTTGCCGCGCGCCGACCAAACCGCAGACACGCGAAGTTCCCGGGCCTGACCCTAGTCCTGCGCCAGGGACCGTCCCAGGTAGACCCCTGCGGTCACCCCCAGCCCGAGCAACACCAGACCCGGCAGCATCTGCAGCAGCAGCAGGTTGCCGATCCCGAACAGCAGCCCGAATACTCCCAGGCACCCGGCAAACCACTGGCGCACGATGACCCAGCCAAGCCCCGCCTCATGGAGGCCAGGTTCGAGCCGGGCGGTCTCGCCCCAGCGGCCAAAGGGGCGGACGCGCCGGTAGAAGGGCCGCAGGATCTGCGGATCCACCGGACGGGTGGCAAAGGTCACCACGAGCCACACCAAAATGGTCACCGGCACCAGGATCATGGCCTTGTGGTGTGTCTGCAAAGCCATGTCCCCCACCCGGACCGGCGTTGCGAAGAGGCTGTAGTCCGATCCCGACTGGATCGCCGCGGTCACCTCGAAACCGACCGCCAGCAGCACCGAAGACGCCAGGGCCGCGATTTCGCTCCAGGCGTTGATGCGCCACCAGAACCAGCGCAGGATCAGCACCGGACCGATTCCCGCTCCCATGGCCCAGACGAAGAGCCAAGCCTTGCCGATGCTCGACAACGCGAAGGCGACGATCACCGCGCAAGCCATCATCAGCAGCACGCACACCTTGGCCGCCAGGACCGTTTCCTTCTCACCCGCGTCCCGGCGCAGGAAGCGGCGGTAGATGTCGTTGATCAGGTAGCTTGCACCCCAGTTCAGGTGGGTGTCGATGGTGGACATGAAGGCGGCGAAGAAGCTCACCAGCAGCAGACCGAGCAATCCCGGCCCCAGCACCTCGAGCATCACCAGGGGGTAGGCCGCTTCGTCCCCGCGACCGTCGGGGATGGTCGGGAACAGGACCATGGAAACCAGGGCCGTCAGGATCCAGGGCCAGTAGCGGATGACGTTGTTGGCGACCACGAACCACAGGGTCGCCCCCCGGGCGTGGCGTTCATCCTTGGCCGCGGCCATGCGCTGGATCAGGTAGCCGCCGCCGTCGGCGTTGTGGCTGGCCCACCACATCAGGGTGACGAAGGCCAGGAACTTCACGAAATCCGAGTCCCAGCTCCACCCGCCGCCCGGGATGAAAGCCAGGGTGTTGGCCGAAAACTGGGGCGAGGCCACCAGCCTGGACTTGAGTTCGGCGATCCCGCCCACGTAATGAATCGCGCGCACCGCCACCAGGATCGAACCGGTCATGGCCAGGACGAACTGGACCACGTCGGTCACCACCACGCCCCAGAATCCGGCCAGCAGGGCATAGGACAACGCCAGCGCGGCTCCGATCACCACCGCCAGGTCGGGGTCGACGCCCAGGACGGCCTCGGCCACGGTGCCCATCCCCTTGAGGACCCAGCCCAGAACGATGAAGTTGTAGAGCAGGGCGAAGTAACCGGCTTTGAAGCCGCGCAGGAAGGCCGCCGGCTTGCCGCTGTAGCGCATTTCGATGAGTTCGTTGTCGGTGAGCACGCCGGCCCGGCGCCAGAAGCGCGAAAACAGCACGACCGCGAGCATCTGGCTCATCACGTAGTGCCAGCCGAACCAGTTGTACCAGATCCCGTGCTCGCGGATGAACCCGGTGACGGCCAGGGGCGTGTCGGCGGCAAAGGTCGTGGCCACCATGCTGGTGCCCAGAACCCACCAGGGCAGGGAGCGTCCGGAGAGGAAGTACTCCTCGGTGGAGCGGGAAGCCCGGCGCCGGAAACCCAGACCCAGGGCCAGGGTCAGGGCGGCGTAGGCGGCGATGATGACCCAATCCAGGGTGTGCAGGGCATCCATGGCGATCCTCGCGCGAAGTCCGACGGGCAAACTGTCCGGGGCAGGCTATCACGCGTCCGGACGGGCGACAAGGCGCCTTGCCTTGAATCCGGCCCCTCAAATGGCTACCTTCTGGCGGTAATCTCTAGTCACCGTCGGGGCCTCGTGTCCCGACCCTCACCTACCTTCCGAGGTGGCGAAGCATGGAGTTCAAGGAAGTGCATATCCCCGCCGGGGATCTGATCCGGTACGAGGACGGCAAACTGGTCATCGGCGACAACCCCGTCATCGGCGTCCTGCGCGGCGACGGCATCGGCCTGGACATCACCCCCGTGATGCAGACGGTCGTGGACGCCGCGGTCAAGAAGGCCTACGCGGGCAAGCGCGCCATCGCGTGGTGCCCCATCTACTCCGGGTTGGAGGGCCTGCAGCGTTACGGCTCGGAATTCCCCGATGAATCCGTCGCGGCCGTTCGCCACCTGAAGGTCGCCATCAAGGGTCCGTTCACCACGCCCATCGGCGAAGAGACCCACGTCTGCCTGCACTGCGCCCACCAGCAGTACCACGACGGGACCTGCGACAAGTGCGGCAAGGACGACGGGGTGTGCGGGCGTTTCCGTTCCATCAACGTGCGTTTCCGCCAGCAACTGGACCTGTTCGCCTGCGTGCGGCCGATCAAGTACTTCCCGGGCGTGCCGAGCCCCAACAAGTACGCCGACCAGGTGAACTTCGTGATTTTCCGCGAGAACACCGAGGACGTTTACGCCGGGTACGATTTCGAGCGGGGCAGCGAGACGGCCCTGGCCATCATCGAGCTGATCAAGGAGCAGACCGGGCGGGAAATCCGGCCCGACAGCGGCATCGGGATCAAACCCATCAGCCACTTCGGCACCCAGCGCTTGGTGCGCAAGGCCCTGGAGTGGGCCAAGCAGAACAAGTTGCCCTCGGTGACCCTGGTCCACAAGGGCAACATCATGAAGTTCACCGAAGGCAGCTTCGCCAAGTGGGGCTACGAGCTGGCCGCCGAGGAGTTCGGCGACACCTTCGTGTCCGAGAAGGTCCTGTGGGACGAGATGGACGGCAAAATGCCCGCGGGCAAGATCCTCATCAAGGACCGCATCGCCGATTCCATCTTCCAGCAGATCCAGACGCGGCCGGGCGAGTACAGCGTGCTGGCCCTGCCGAATCTCAACGGCGACTACATGTCGGATGCGGCCATCGCCCTGGTCGGCGGCCTGGGCCTCGGGCCGGGCGCCAACATGAGCGACGAGGTGGCCCTGTTCGAGGCCACCCACGGCACCGCGCCCAAGTACACGGGCCTGGACAAGGTGAACCCCGGTTCGATCATCCTGTCGGCCGAGATGATGCTCCGCCACATGGGATGGACCGAGGCGGCGGACCTGATCCTGCACGGCGTCGAAAAGGCCATCACCGAGGGCCATGTGACCTACGACCTCGCCCGCCTGATGAAGAGCGAGGGGCGCAAGGACGTCTCCGAGGTCAGTTGCAGCGGCTTCGGCCTGGCAATCATCGACCGCATGTAGGCCCGGCCGACCAGGCCGGTCAGCGAGCGACCGCCGTCCCTGTTCCGGGGCGGCGGTCTTTTTGCGCCGCGCCCTTCCAGCGACGGTGGACCCAGAACCACTGCTGCGGCCGGCGGCGGACGAATTCTTCCAGGTGGGCGGTGATCAGCGCCGTGAAAGCGGTCGGGTTGCGCTGCGTTTCGGGAAGCTGCGCCGGATCGAGCAGGGGGCCGCACACCAGTTCGTGCTCGCCGTGCTCCCCCCGCACCAGGCACACCGGCAGGACCGGACACCCCGTCTGCAGGGACAGCCGGGCGGCACCCGGCCAGGTCGAGGCCGGCCGGCCCAGGAAATCCACAACGACTCCCTTGTCGCCGGCATCCTGATCCAACAGCAGGGACACCACCCCGCCCCGGCGCAATTGGGCCAGAACGGCCGGACCGGACCGGTCCATGGGCACCGTGGCGATGCCGTGCCGGTTGCGCATGGCGTCGATGTAGCGGTCGAAAACGCGGTTGCGCTGCGGCTTGACCACGTCCAGCAGATCGCAACGGGCGGCAATGACCCGGCCGCAGAGTTCGAAGTTCCCCAGATGCAGCGAAGCCAGGATCAGCCCCTTGCCCGGCTGCAGGGCCTGCCCCAGGGCATCCTCCCCTGCAGGGGCACTCGCCAACGGCGGCGACTCGCGCTCGATGAAGATCTCGCAGACGGAGTCGGCCAGGTGACGGTACATTTTGGCCAGGAGGGTCTCGATGTCTGCCGCCTCCCTCTCAGGGAACGCGGCGGCCATCTGCCGGCGGGCCACCTCGGCCCGCCACCAGTTGTGCCGCACGGCCGCACGGCCCGCGGCATGCAGCAGCCCGGCCGACCACCGACGCGGCAGGGCCCGCAGCAAGGCCAACCCCGTGCGGAACACCCCGTATTCTGCCCGATCCCGTATACTCATAACCTGACAATATGCCCTGCAGGCGCCGTTGCCAACTCCGCCGCCATTGGTGGCGCCGACGCGTGCGTTGGGTCTATCATCGCAACAATCTGCGGCCGCGAGCCCCCGGCGCTCAGGCGATCGCTCCGCGCTGAGCCAACCCGGAAGGATGCCCCATGACCGGACCCGATATGATCCCCCCGCCCCCGCTGCCCGCATGGACGCCTGCGCAGATGCTGTCCCGGGCCGAGGCATTCCGCGACTCCATGACCCGACGCCGAAGCGTGCGGGAATTCTCCGACCGCGCCGTGCCGTGGAACATCATCCGCGCCTGTCTTGAATGCGCCGGGCAGGCGCCCAGCGGCGCCAACAAGCAGCCCTGGCATTTCGAGGCGGTGGCGGAGGCGGATCTCAAGCGCCGCATCCGGCTGGCGGCCGAAGAGGAAGAGCGGCGTTTCTACCGGGACCGCGCTCCGCAAGACTGGCTGGACGACCTCGAGCCCCTGGGCACCAACGCCGACAAGCCGTTTCTGGAAACGGCGCCCTGGCTGATCGCGGTGTTCGAACAGCGGCACGGGAAAGACGAGCAGGGGAACAAGCAGAAGCACTACTACACCAAGGAATCGGTGGGTCTGGCCACGGGATTTCTCATCGCCGCACTGCACCAGGCGGGCCTGGCGACCCTCACCCACACTCCCAGTCCCATGGGGTTTCTCGGCGAGATCCTCGACCGGCCGGCCGCGGAGAAGGCGTTCCTGCTCCTGGTGGTCGGCCACCCCGCCGAGGGGACCCTGGTGCCGAACATCCGGCGCAAGGATCCGGACCAGTACATCCGGCTGCGCGATTGATCAGGTCGATTCGGCCAACACCTCGTCCACCGCGGCCAGCGCCGCGGCCAGCGCCGCGGTATCCGGCAGTCCGGCCTGGGCCGTGCCCGGCTTGCCGCCACCACGCCCGCCGACCTTCGCGGCGAGGGTTTTGACCAGATTCCCAGCGTGCGCCCGTCCGGTCTTGACCAGGTCCGGGGTGACGGTCACCAGCAGGGTGGGTTTGCCCTGGGGGACGGCGGCGAGCACCACCACTCCGGCCTCACCCAGCCGGTCGCGGACATGATCACCAAGCTGGAGCAGGGCATCGCGGTCCTCGGCCTCCACCTGGGCGGTGACCACCTTCAGGTCGCCCACGGTGCGGGGGGAGTCCAGGGCGCCGTCCAGGGCGCCTCGGGCCCGGCTTTGTTGCACGGCGGCCAGTTCCTTGCGCAGGGCGTCGCGCTCGGCCAACAGTTCGGCCGTTTGCTCCTCCAGGGGGGGGCCGTCGTGCCGCAGACGGGCGGCGATGCTCCGCACGGTCTCGCGGTCCTGGGCATACAGGGCCAGGGCCTCGGGGCCACTGACCGCCTCGATCCGGCGCACGCCGGCCGCCACGCTCTGCTCGGCGGTAACCCGCACCGGCCCGATGTCCCCGGTGCGCAGGCAATGGGTGCCCCCGCACAGTTCCAGCGAAAAGACCGGCCCCTCTTCGGGATTCTCCCGGGTTGCGCCGGCAAACCCGCCGTGGATCTCGATCATGCGCACCGTATCGCCGTACTTCTCTCCGAACAGGGCCATGGCCCCGCGTCGCTTGGCCTCATCGAGCGCCACGGCGTCGTGCCGGATGACGCTGCGATTGGCCACGACCTCCTCGTTGACGAGCTCCTCGACCCGGTTCAGCTCCTCCGCCGTGACCGCCTTGTCGTGGCGGAAATCGAAACGCAGGCGGGCCGCTTCCACCACGCTGCCGGCCTGCTCCACGTGGTCGCCCAGGACCTGGCGCAGGGCGGCATGCAGCAGATGGGTGGCGGTGTGATGGCGCATGACTCCGGCGCGGTGCCGGGGATCGACCTGCAGCCGGACCCGCGGGTCCGCCGTCAGGGCCAAAACCAGTTCCGCGGCCTCTCCGGCAACCACACACACCGGACCCTCCTCAACCTTGACCACGCCGAGAACGGCCAACTCAAGCCCTGAAGCGGTCACCGTCATGGTGCCCCGATCGGCCACCTGGCCCCCGGATTCGGCATAGAAAGGCGAGCGTTCACACAGGATGTGGGCCAGCGCACGGCCGTCCGTGTCCTCGCCGCCGACCCGCACGGCCACCACCTTTGCCTTTTCTTCGAGGTGATCGTAACCGGTGAATTCGCCCCGAAAGGTCGCCGGATCGAAGCCCGGATCCACGGCCTGCCAGGGTCCGATGCCGGCCATGAAAACGTTCTGCTTCCGGCTGCGGATGCGCTGCTCTTCCATGCATTGTTTGAAGGCCTCGCGATCGACGGTGAAGCCGTCTTCTTCGGCCACCACCGCCGTCAGATCGACGGGAAAGCCGAAGGTATCGTGCAGCCGGAAAGCCTCCTCGCCCGACAGTTCGGTCCGCCCTTCCTGCTTCATGATGCGGCGGATGTCCTGGTAGACTTGCAGGCCCGCCGTGAGGGTGCGGCCGAACCGTTCTTCCTCCTGCCGGATCGTCGCGAGGATGCGCTCGCGGCGCTCAACCAACCCGGGGTAGGCCTCGCCCATCTCGTCGATGACCACTTCGGCGATCCGGTACAGGAACGGCTCCTCCATGCCCAGCAGGTGCCCGTGCCGGGCGGCCCGGCGCAGGATGCGGCGCACGACGTAACCGCGGCCCTCGTTGGACGGAGTGGCCCCGTCGGCCACCGTGAAGGTGCACGCTCGGGCGTGGTCGGCGATGACCTGCATGCTGATGCGGTCCTCGCCCACGGCCTTGCGCCCGCTAATCCGGACCATCCGGTCGATCAGGGGCGTGAACAGGTCGCTCTCGTAGTTGCTCTGCTTGCCCTGCATCACCGCGACCAGGCGTTCGAAGCCCAGGCCGGTATCCACGCTGCGCATGGGCAGCGGATCCAGGGTGCCGTCCTCCTGGCGGTTGAATTCCATGAAGACGTGGTTCCAAAGTTCCAGCCAGCGGTCGCAATCACAGACCCCCACGGCGCAACCGTCGGGGTGGTCGCAGCGCATGGCTTCACCCTGGTCGATGTGGATCTCGGTGCAGGGGCCGCAGGGCCCGGTGTCGGCCATGGACCAGAAGTTCTCCTCGTCGCCCTTCTCGATGTCACCGAGGCGCACGATACGCTCGGCGGGAACTCCGACTTCGTCCCGCCAGATCGCGAAGGATTCGTCGTCGTCCTTGTAGACCGAAACCCACAGGCGCTGTGGATCAAGACCCATTTCCCCGGTCAGGAATTCCCAGCCCCAGACGATGGACTCGCGCTTGTAGTAGTCGCCGAATGACCAGTTGCCAAGCATCTCGAAGAAGGTATGATGCCGGGCGTCCTTGCCGACCTCTTCCAGATCGTTGTGCTTGCCGCTGACGCGCATGCACTTCTGGACCGATGCCGCCCGCTTGTAGTCGCGGTGCTCCAGACCCAGAAAAACCCCCTTGAACTGGTTCATACCCGCATTGGTGAACAACAGGGTGGGATCGTCGTGCGGCACCAGCGTGGACGAAGGCACCACCTGGTGCCCGTGCCGAGCGAAAAAGTCCAGAAAACGGGTGCGGATTTCTCGGGCTTTCAAGGTGGCTCCATTCGGCAAGGGGCGTTCAAACAGGGATCAAGTCCCTGTGCCTTCGGTCGATAGAAATCGTGGCCACCGCAGAGGACAACCGGCCGCTGCATGCCGTCGGATCCGGAAGTTTAAGGTCGTCGGGTCCCGCGGTCAACCTCACGCCGGACGGACCCGGCCCCGGGAAGAAGATCGCCCGATGCAATCGGTCAGGAATTACCTGCACTACCTGTTCGCGATCCTGCTGTGGATCCTGTTCGGATACTACTGGTACATCGTCAGCGGGCGACGGCTCACCCTGGCCACCTTCCAGGCCCTGTTCGTGCTCGGGGCCGTCTCGTTGCTGGGACTTTTGCTTACGGTCCTCTGGGTCCGGCACAACAAGAACATCGCCCGGCAGAACCGTCGCTCCGGAAGCCGGGCCAAGGTCCCCGAATCCATGGACCACGACCACCTCGGCCGCCCCGTCCTCGGCCCCCCGCAAGTCCAGTTGCAGGCCGCGGGCGTGATCAGCATCGATATCGATGCCGACGGCAACAAGGTCTACGCGGCCGCCGGAAGGGTGACCACCTGATGGACATCTACAGTGCCATGGTCACCTTCCAGTCCACTCCGTGGTATTACCTGCTGCTGACCTACTTCGCGTGGTACCCCATGGTGACCAGCGTGATGTGGATCTACACCGCGATCCTTTTCTTCAAGCGGCGCGAGGATATCGACGAGGATGAGCTGGAGGCCTTCTACACCAGCGAGGAAAAACCTTTGGTTTCCTTCGTCATCCCCGCCTACAACGAGGAATCCAGCATCGCCGAGACCGTGGCCGGGGTGTTGAACGTCTGCTACCCCAATTTCGAAGTCGTGGTCGTGGATGACTGCTCGACCGACCGCACCCGCGAACTCATCCAACCATTATTGTCCGATGAGCGCGTGCGTTTGGTGCGCAAGCTGGTGAACGAGGGCAAGGCCATGGCCCTGAACGACGCCATCCCCGTGACCCGCGGCGAGCTGATCTTCGTCATGGACGCCGACGCCAATCCCGCCCCGGACATCCTCGACCGCATGGTGCCGCACTTCCGCTGGCCCCGCTGTGCGGCGGTGACGGGCAACCCCCGCGTCGTCAACCGCGACAGTTTCCTGGCCAAGCTGCAGGCCATCGAATTCGCCTCCATCATCTCCCTGATGCGCCGGGCCCAACGCATCTGGGGTCGCATCATGACCATGAGCGGGGTGGTCGGCATTTTCCGCCGCTCCGCCCTGTTCGACGTGGGCCTGTACAGCCCGGATATGGCCACCGAGGACATCGACCTGACCTGGCGCCTGCAGCTGAGGCACTGGGACGTGCGCTATGAATCGCGGGCCATCATGTGGATGCGGGTTCCCCAATCCCTGCGCGGCCTGTGGATCCAGCGGCGGCGCTGGGCTCTGGGACTCAGCCAGGTGTTGTGGCGGCACGGGCGCAGCGTGCGCAAATGGGAAAACCGGCGCCTGTGGCCCGTCCTGGTCGAAGCGAGTCTTTCGGTTGGCTGGGCCTACACCTACGTCCTGCTGACGCTGATCTGGCTGACCAGTTACGCCCTGGGGTACCCCCCGGTTGGAGCCTCCCCCGTGCCCAATTTCTGGGGTATGCTCATCGCCACGATCTGCCTCGCGCAGCTCTACACGGGCGTGGTGCTGGACCGGTCCTACGACCCGACCCTGCCCCGCTATTACATCATCGCCGTCTTCTATCCCCTGGTGTACTGGATCCTGATGGCCTTGATCACGGTTATGACGGCCCCCCGGGGACTGAAGGTCAATCGACAGAAGACGCGGATCACCCAATGGAAAACGGTGCGTGAATAATGAATCGGACGTGCAGAACGATCGGGCCCGAACCGCGACGGATGGCCGCCGTCTTTGGGGCGTTATGTCTGCTCCTGGCGGTCTGTGGCGACGCGAGCGCCGCCACCGATCCGCGCGGCGCCGCCTTCGCCAACCTCTGGAACGAACACGCCGATCGGGCCGTGGACCAGTTTCGCCTCTGGCAACGGGAGAACCCCGGAGATCGTGATCCGGCGACCCGGCGGGGCCTGGCCCTGGCGCTCAGCTGGTACGGATTGCAGCGGCAGGCCGCAGACATCTACAGCGACCTGATCGCAGAAAACCCCCTGGACGCCGACGCGCGCATCGGCCTGGCACGCTGCCGGATCTGGGGGAACCGCCTGCATGCCGGGTGGGGTACCCTGCGGGGAGTGGAGACGGACACCCGCCTATCTGCAGCCGCCCGAACCGAAGCGGGCGATTTCGCCCTGCGCGTCCTGGACGAATACACCCCCCACGCTTCCCTGGCCTGGCAGGGAAGTTGGGATTCCGACGACCTGGACGTCCAGCGTCTGTCGGCCCTGGGCGCCACCACGGTGGGCGGTCGCGCCATGGTCCAGGTCGGAATGCGCCTGTCCCGCTATGCCCAACCCGGACAGCCGGACGTCACGGCTATGCGCTGGCAGATGCTGTTGACTGCGGGATTGGCTCCGCATCTGTCCTGCCACGCCACGGGCTGGTTCGAGCACTTCGGCAGCGATGGTCCGCCGGCCGGCGCCAGCGAAAAACTGGACTGGAATCGCCCGGGGGCCGATGTCTGGCTGACCTGGCAACCCACTTCGCGCCTGCGCTTCGACGGAGGCGCCGCATCCCAGCCCGTTGAGACCTATTTGGCCTTCGCCCGCGAAATCGGCTACGAGCAGGAGAACCTGTCCTGTGAACTGCGGGTGGCCAAGGCCTGGTCGGTGGGGGCCTCCGGGACCCGGGCCACCTTCAGCGACGGAAACCGCCGCCTGCAGGGCCGCCTGCAGGCCGGCTGGCACTACGAAGGGGCGGTCAACCTGGATGTGATCGCCGCCTTCACCCACATGGACGACACCCTGGCCTATCCCGGCGGCTACTGGTCTCCCGACTGGGTGCGCAACGGAAGCCTGACCGTGCGTCTCAAGCGCTTCGGACGGCGCTGGACATTCGCCCTGGAGGGGAGCACCGGCCAGGAGAAGGAAGCTGCTGCCGACGGCATCGGGGTCGGCGGTGGTTCCGGGCGCATCGGGCTGCGTGTGGCTCCCAGCTGGCTCATCGCCATCGAGGGCGGGCATTCCCGCAGTTCGTTCGTGACCAGCAGCGGTTATCACCGCACGTTCGCCGGCTTGTCGGTGCGGGGGGTGTTCTAGGACGTGTTGAAACTCCGCCGAATTCTCACCGTCAGCGGGGTCCTGCTCCTGGCGAGCGCCTTCTCGCTATCCGGGTGCCGCAACGACGGAATACCTGAACCATCCCGCTTGGATCAGATGGATCTGGGGGACCAGGGATCTTTCGGCGGCACCGGCGGCGTGCCGGTGATCTGCTACCACTATTTTCGCGCGCGTTTCGATCCCGGCTATCTGGCCCGGGTCGCCGGCAGCGTGGTCCTCGGCCTGCCCGTTCTGAACGAGAGGGAGTTCTGGACCCTGCCGATCTCCGAATTCGAGCACCACCTGCGGTACTTCCGGGACAACGACATCCAGGTCCTGACTCTCGACGAGGTTGCCGACGCCATGAAACAGGACGTGCCCCTGCCCAGGCGAGCGGTGGTCCTGACCATCGACGACGCCGAACACAGCGCATACACCCTCGCCTTCCCCCTGCTGCGCAAGTACCGCATGCGGGCGCACCTCTTCGTTCCGACCGCGGAAGTCGGAAGGTCCTGGGCCGGACTGGAGATGTGCAATTGGGAGGAGTTGAGCGCCATGCAGAACTCGGGACTGGTCATCCTGGATTCCCATACCAACCGGGAACATTTCAAGGTGCGCGCCCGCAGGGGTGTGGAACCGGTGTTCTGGAACCCGGAGTTGGTGCCCCAGACGGTAAAAGTGGCCAACATGAAGGACATCAACCGGCTGCAGCCCGAAGTGAAGACCCTGGTCGGTCCGCAGTGGCAACAGCTGGACCAGGGGCGCTTCCGCCCGGTGACCGGGGACTTGCTGGCCAGCCGGGCGAGCATCCTGCATCACACCGGGGCGGTCAGCCGCTGGCTGGCCTGGCCTTACGGCTACGGCAACGGCGACCTGGACAGCGTGGCCTCACGGACGGGATTTTCCGGCACCGTCAGCCTGATGGCCCGCACCTTCTCCCCCGCCACCGGCCCCTGGCACGTGGGCCGCTTCACGGTGACGGCCAAGACGACCCGGGAGCGAATCCGCGCCCTGTTCCCCGCCACCTCGTCAGCCGCTTCAACCGTGGCTCAGCGCGCTGATCCATAGCCTCCGCTGACGGGGCCCGTCGAACTCACAGAACCAGATCTTCTGCCAGGTGCCGAGCTGTAGCCGGCCCCCTGCAACGATGACCTGCACCGATGTGCCCATCAAGGAAGCCTTCATGTGGGCCGCGGCGTTGCCTTCGGCATGGCGATACCCCGCCTGCCAGGGCACCAGACGCTCCAGCGCCCTGAGCAGGTCGGACACCACATCCGGATCGGCGCCTTCGTTGATCGTCACCCCCGCGGTGGTGTGGGGGTTGAAGACGAGGACCGCCCCCTCGCGCAGACCCAACTCGGCCACCGCTTCGGCGACCAGGGGTGTGACGTCCATGAACTGGGCGTGGGCGGAGGTGGATACGGGCTTCTCGATCATCTCGGCTCCCCGCATCAGAAATCGAAGTACATGGTGAACTCGTAGGGATGGGGTCTGCCGTTGATGGCCTGGATCTCCAGCCGTTTGATCTCCAACCAGCGGCGGATCAGGGCTTCGGGAAAGACCTCGTCCCGCAGCAGGTAGGCATGATCCGCCTCCATGGCGTCCAGGGCGTCGTCCAGGCTGCGGGGCAGGAAGTCCTCCTGACGGCCCGTGTCCGACGGAGCGTCCTCGGGGGCAAAGCCCGCTGCCACCGGATCGATGCGGTTGACGATGCCGTCCAGGCCGGCCATCAGCACCGCGGCACAGCACAGGTAGGGGTTGCAGGTCAGATCCGGGGGCCGGTATTCGATGCGCCGAAACTGGGGGTCGGTCACATAGCTGGGCACCCGGATGGCGGCTCCGCGGTTGGAGCGCCCGAACGTCCTCACCGTTGGGGCTTCGAAACCGGGCACCAACCGCTTGAAACTGTTGGTGGAAGGGTTGGTGAAGGCGCACAGCGAGTCGGCGTGGGCCAAGATCCCGCCGATATAGTAGAGGGCGGTCTGGGAAAGCTCGGCGTAGCCCTGGGGGTCGTGGAAGATGTTCTTTCCTCCCTGCATGAGGAACTGGTGCAGGTGCCAACCGCTGCCGGCGTTGTCGTACAGGGGCTTGGGCATGAAGGTAGCCTTCAGGCCGTGCTTCTCGGCGAGGTTGAACAGGACGTACTTGGCCAGCACCGCATGATCACCGGTGGTCACGAGGTCGGAGAACCAGCCTTCGATCTCCTGCTGGCCCTGCCCGCCCACCTCGTGGTGGTGGTAACGCACGGGGATGCCGAAATCGGCCATGCTGGCGCAAACCTCGTCACGGAAATCATCGTAGCGATCAAAGGGATTGCAGGCGTGGTAGGCGTTGCCGTAGAACCCCTCGCTGCTGTCCAGGCGGAAGGAGGAACCGTTGTCCCCGATGCGGAACTCGGCTCCCTCGAAAATATGGAACTCGTATTCGGGCCCCCACTGGGAAACGTCGGCCACCCCCGCCTTCTTGAGGGCCGCTTCGGCGTTCCGTCCGATGACCCGTCCGTCCTGGGTAAACGGCGTGCGCTCGCTGTTGGCCAACCGGGCCTCGGCGAACATGCTCAGGGTGCGGCGGCTCCGGAAAGGATCGATGCACGCGGTGTCGAGGTCCGGCACCAGGACCATGTCGCTGCTTTCCACCTTGAGGAAACCGTAGCTCGACCCATCGAATCCGATCCCGTCGCGACAGACCGCTTCGGACAGACGCGTGGCGGGAAACGACAGGTGATGCAAACGGCCGGTCATATCGAGCATCTTCAGGTCGATGAACTGGACGTCCTTGCCGGCGATGACCTTGGCGATGGCTTCGAAAGCGGTCTGGGACATGGCGCACCTCGCGGCCTGGAAGAATTCGGTGATGACAACCCGACGCCGTTCGGCTCCCGGTTGATGACCCAATGCCAAATATATGACCCGACCGGGCAGGGAAAAGAAGCGTTTTCAGCATCCACACCGAGCTTGCCGCCTGGGACCCTGGGCTCTATTTTCGGGGCGGACTCTCCGGACCGTTTCCGACCGTCGCACCCGGAAAGGACGCCGCGTTGGACCAGCAACTGGTGAAGATTCGCTTCGAGGGCCGGACCCTGACCTGCCGGGCCGGCACGACCGTCGCCGCCGCCCTGTGGGAAAACGGAATTCGCACCCTCAGCCACTCGCCCAAATACGGCCGGCCGCGCGGTTTGACCTGCGCCCGGGGCCATTGCACGGCCTGCCTGATGCGGGTCGACGGCGAGCCCAACGTGCGCACCTGCGAGCGGCAGGTCCGCGAGGGGTTGGAGGTCCTGCGGCAGGACAGCGGCGCCTTCTACGGACCGGTCATGCAGAAGACCCTGGCCGCGGGAAGCCGGTTGATCCCTGTCGGTTTCTACTACAAGTGGTTTACCCGTCCCCCTTTCGTCAGCCGCATGTTCCTGCGCGGCATCCGGCCTTTGACGGGAATCGGGCGTCTTCCCGATGCTCATGCCGAACTTGTGCCCGCCGTGCCCGCCGTGCCCGCCGCGGGCTTGGAACGGTGGGACACCGTCATCGTGGGCGGCGGTGCCAGCGGCCTGGAAGCCGCTGCGGCCACCGAGGGATCCGTGTTGATCCTCGACGACCAGGAAGCGCCTGGCGGACATCGCGGCCTCCCCCTGGACATGGTCGCAGCCGCGGGGCTCTTGGAACCGTTCCCCGTCCTGGCCGCCAGCTACCGCCGTCTGCAGGCCGCGCGACAGGCGTTCGCCGAGCGAACCGGGGCGACCTTCCGCGGCCGGACAAAAGCCATCGCGGGTTACCGCCCCCGGGGACTCCTGTTGCGCGAAGATGATCGCCTCATGACGGTGGAATGCGGTCGCCTTGTGTGGGCCGCCGGCGCCTGGGACGCCCTCGGGCTGTTCCCGGGCAACGACCTTCCCGGCTTGATCGGCCCCCGGGCCTTGTACAGGATCTTGGCGCGGGACGGACTGAAGGCCGCGGGCTCCCGCGCCCTGGTGGTGGGCTCGGGCCGGGATTTCTGGTTGAGCGCGACCCTGTTGGCCGCCGCAGGTGCCACCCCGACCCTCATCCTCACCGGAGGCGGCGATCAGGAGGAAGTGGCCGGAGCGGTGGCTCGAAAATGGTCCCTGCATACGGGTCTGATCCTGGGCGAGATTCGATCGCAGGGCGAGACCCGCCTATCTGCCTCCTTCATTCCCTCCGGCCGGAGCGCCCGGTCCGGATCCCATCTGGATCTGGAAACCGACATGGTCGTGGTCTGCGCCCCGGGCAAGCCCGCTTACGACATCCCCTATCAACTCGGCCGCGATTACCACCTTGGAGCGCACGGAGGGCATTTCCTGCCTACCGGTTGCGAAGGCAGGGCGACAACGGGACAGCTGCCGGGAGGCCTCATGCTGGAGATCCGCGGCGAAGCAGCCGGCCCCGGCGGGAAGCAGGCGTCGACACCATGAGTTCTTCCAAGATCTTCCTCTGCCGCTGCGAGGACGTCACGGTGGACGAGTTCCGCGCCGCCTTCGGCGAGGGCTTCACCGAGCTCGAATCCCTCAAACGGTACACCGGAGTGTCCACCGGTTTCTGCCAGGGCAAGGGCTGCCTCTGCGAGGCCGCCCGTGAGCTGGCTCGCCTGCGCGGCATTCCTGAACAGGACATGAAACCCACCACCATCCGCCCCCCCGGCGAACCGTTGACCTTCGGCCAGCTGGCCGCCCTTGACATTCCCGCTCCCGAGACGCCACCCGGGGAGGAGCCATGATTCCCCTGCACAACGAACCCGTGCCCGCCAGCGCCGACGCCGTCGTCGTCGGAGCCGGCGTCAACGGCCTGGCGGCCGCTTACGAGCTCGCCCGGCGGGGAATGTGCAACATCGTCGTGGTGGAGAAGAACTACCTCGGCAGCGGCTCCACCGGCCGTTGCGGCGGAGGAATCCGCCAGCAGTGGACGACCGAGGAGAATATCAGGCTGGCCAAGGAAAGCGTGGATCTCTACGAGAACATGGCGACCGAACTCGGTTACCAGGTTTTCTTCCGGCAGGGCGGATACCTGATGATCACCGAGCGGGAAGAAGATCTACCGGCACTCCGCAATGCCACGGCCCTGCAGAACCGCTGCGGGGTGGCCACGGAGTTCCTGACGCCCCGCGACTGCCTCGAGATCGTGCCCGACCTGAACATCAGCGAACTCAAGGGGGCAACCTTCTGCCCCACCGACGGCACGGCATACCCCTTCGCCGTGGTCTGGGGCTACGCGCGGGCCTGCCATCGTCACGGTGTGAAGATTTTCATCCGGACCACCCTGACCGGGGTGGAAATCACCGCCGGCCGCGTCACCGGCGTGACGACCGACCGCGGCCGCATCGCCACGCCCGTGCTGGTCAATTGCGCCGGGCCCTGGGCGCGGTCCTTGGCGGGGATGGTGGGCGTCGATCTGCCCAACCGGCAGGAACGGCACGAAATCATGGTCAGCGAATCCCTCAAGCCGTTCCTCGACCCCATGGTGATTTCCATCACCAACGGCATCTATTTCAGCCAGAGCATGCGGGGAGAGATCGTCGGCGGCATCGGGGACCCCACCGAGCCCAAGTGGGACCGGCCTGAACAGTTCGGCTTCCACAGCGGCCTGCGCTTCGCGGTGCGGTTCGCCCGTGAACTGACCCGCCTGTACCCGCGGGCAGCGCAGGTGCGCATGATGCGCCAGTGGGCAGGCGCTTACGACGTGACCCCCGACCACCGTCCCATCCTCGGGGGAGTGGCGGATCCGACGGGCTATTATCACATCTGCGGTTTCAGCGGACACGGGTTCATGCTCGGGCCCATGGCCGGGCGACACATGGCCCGGCTCATCACGACCGGGGAGTCAGATCCCTTGATCACCAGCCTGTCCCTGGACCGCTTCGCCGCGGGAGATTTGCAGGCCGACGCTTTCGTGGTGGGTTAGGCCGGATCCTCGCAGCCCAAGACGTCGCGCAGGGCCGGTTCGAGTTCCGGGAAACGAAACCGGTAGCCGGCCGAGCGAAGCGCCTTGGGCACCACCCGCTGACCGTTCAGAACCATTTCGGCCATCTGCCCCAGAACCAGACGCAAGACCATGGCCGGGGCCGGCAGGACGGCGGGTTTGCCCAGGACGCGCCCCAGGGTCTGCGCGAATTCCCGCTGTCTGCAGGGATCCGGCACCGAAGCGTTGACCGGTCCCACCATTTCCGGTTGTTCGAGAATGAACTGGATGGCGCCCATCATGTCGGCGATGTGGATCCAGGGCAGGTACTGTTTACCGGACCCGAGTGGCCCCCCCAGACCCCGACGATAAAGCGGGACCATGCGATCCAGGACCCCGCCATCGGGAGCCAGCACGACCCCGATCCGCAACCGCACACAGCGCACGAAATCGGACTCGGCCTGCAGGGCGGTGTGTTCCCATTCCACCGCCAACCGGGCCAGGAAATCATTTCCGGGCTGGTCGTTCTCCCCCACCGCCGTCTCTCCGGCATCGCCGTAGTAGCCGACCGCCGAAGCGCTGATGAAGGTGACCGGATGTTCAACACCGGACAGGGCAGCGGCCAAATGCGCGGTGGTGGCCAGCCGGGAGCTCCGGATGACCCGGCGCCGTGACCGGGTCCAGCGGCCGGACGCGACGGGCGAACCGGCCAGGTTGACGACGGCATCGCATTGGCCCACCCGCTCCTGCCAATGGCCGGGTTGAGCGGGTTCCGCCTCGATGACCTCCACCTGCGGCGGCAGGAGATCGCGGCCACGGGCGGCGTCCCTGCTGATACAAAGGACACCGTGGCCTGCGGCGACCAGAGCGGAGGTCAAATTGCGCCCGATCAGGCCCGTGGCGCCGGTAATGAAAACGCGCATCGGGGTCATGCCTCCGCGGTGGAATGGTGTTCGATTTTTCACGGACCAAAGTCCGACCGATGATAGGTGGCTGTCTTGCCGGTGTCCAGGGGGCAGGTGTCCAGGGGGCCGTTGGCAAGCCGGAGAAAAACCATTATGATGGCCCGGCCCGCGGACCTTCATTCCCCTGCTTCACCGCTTGCGTCGGTTGTGGAGAACCATGGAATACCAGAATTTCGACTGTCAGATCGACGACGGCTGTGCCCGCATTCGCATGATCGGACCCGGTTCGCCGCGGCTGGAGGACCTGGGTGACGAATTCCTGGACCTCGGTCTGCGCCTGCAGGAGGACCGCGGGGTTCGCTGTCTCCTGCTCACCGACGGCGACCACGCCTTCGAGTTCCACCACGAACTGGCTGACCTGTCCCGGGCCCAATCGAGCGCCGACGGCATCGGGCGCCTGGACGCGGGCACGGAAATGAGCCGCAAGATCGTGACCCTCATGGCCGAATTGCCCAAACCCATCATCGCCGCCACCCGCGGCGACATCCGCAACTTCGGGCTCGGCTTTTTCATGGCGGCCGACATCCGGTTGGCCACTTCCAGCGCCACGTTCACCGCACCGGACCTGTCGGCCGGGCTGTTGCCCGGTTGGGGGCTGAGTTACACCCTGCCCCGTCTCATCGGACCGGGCCGGACCCTCGAATTCCTCACGGCGCGACGCACCCTGCAGGCACAGGAGGCCTTCCGCATCGGCCTGCTGGATCGTCTGATCGAGGAAGAGCAATGGGAAGAAGAAATCGATACCCTGGTTCAGAGACTGAGGCTCATCCCCCAGCCCGCATTCCATCTCCTGAAACTCGGCGTCCAGCAGTCGGTCAACCTGGACTATACCACCATGTTGTCCCTGGAGTGGGAGTCCCAGCAACAATGCTGGCAATCCCTGGAGACATCCGAGGGCCTGCTGGCCTGGCAGGAAGGACGGGATCCCGTATTGGGCGTGGATACCAGCGGCGACCAAGACGACTGAGACCCCATCGCCGGGGGCCGACAGCGGGGGAAATGAAGAAGGCCGCCAAAAGGCGGCCTTCTTCATAGGGCGAGAACATGCCAAACCATGCGGCGGGTTAGCGGAACAGAGCCTTCACGTTACCAAAGCTCGCGTCCTCGTTGTCAACCACGCCGCTGCAGTCGCCGTTGGCGATCAGCTGGGGATTACCCAGTTCGCCGAGGGCGGGCACCATGCGCTTCAACAGGTTCCGGTCGTCACCATCGACATACGCGGGCAGGTTGTTGCCCATGGAGTCGAAGTACACGTGATCCAGGAACCCGTAGAAGGGATTGGTGTCGTCGGTGATCACGAAGTCCAGGTCGGCCAGAACCACGGTGCCGTTCACCGGAACCAGGGGCGTGCCCAGGCCGACGATGAACTCGCCGGGGATGGAGGCGGCGTTGATGAAGTCACCGCGAGGGGTGATGCTGGTGAACTGGCCACCGCCGGTGCTGGTGATCTTGACTTCCCAGCCGGCGAGGCTGTTGCTGGTCAAGTGGGTCACGGCCAGGAACCCGCTACCGAAAGTCAGGGTGGGCAGGGCTTCGCAGGAAGTGGTGGCTGTTTCATCGAAGTACAGGCCGATGTTGTCTTCCCAGTTGAGTTGGGCGAAAGCCGTGGTGCTGATGAACAGGGCCGTGATGGCGAGGGCAAAAAGCAACTTCTTCATTGTTGTCGCTCCTATGAAGTTAGGGTGTCAAATTTGGGGCGAACCCCACGAACGCATCTACTGCTCTGTTTTCATTATAACACAGAATATGCCCTTTTGAACAAAAAAATCTCTGGATTTGTTTTTTTTACCGGGATCAAACAGCTTTATGAAATTTCATGCCCAAATTTCGAAATCCTAAATAAAGCGTTGTCAGGGGACAATTTACAAAATTTCCCCCGCCACTTCCTGTTGGGGAAGTTGGAGACAGGGGGGAAAAAAACCGGTCATTGCCTAGGCCTTATGGAGTGACCGGCCCCCATGTCGTATCGTCGTCACCGACACGTGTTGGTTGCGATGACGGCCGGGTGGCGAAGCACCGCTTTCGCGGGTTGGCGCCTTTCGACGTCAGAGCCGCATACGACGAAGGGATCCGGCCATGTCGAGTATAGCCCATGTTGGATTGGACGTGCACAAGCAAACGATCGCCGTCGCTGATCCCGGTCCGCTGCGGTGACCGGGTCAAGACCGATCATCGAGACGCCGCAAGCTGGCCGAACTGCTGCGCGCCGGCCTGCTGACGCCTGTCCATCCACCGACCGAGGACGAGGAAGCAGTGCGTGATCTGAGTCGTTGCCGCGAAGACGCCCAAAAGGACCTGGTGCGCTCCCGACACCGGCGGAGCAAGTTCCTGCTGCGACGCGGGCTGGTGTTCCGAGCGGGCTGCAACTGGTCCCAGCGCCACCGCACCTGGCTGAACAGCCTACGCTTCGACCGGGAAGTTGATCGCACGATCTTCGAGGACTATCTGCTGGCCGTTGAACAGCATCAGGCCCGGGTGGGTGTCGGCGGGGACGATCCTGAGAACCCGCGATATCGCTATGTGGCTGATCGACACAGGTCAGACCCGCGCTGCTAGAGTGCGGTACCTCACGACGGAGCACGGTCATGCGGCTCGGCACCGGCTTGCCGGCGCAACCCGCGCATATCAGAGTGACGCGTCGTCGAAAAAGTCCCGCTGTGCTCACCCGGTTCTCTGCCCGTTCAGAAGAAAGAAAAAGGCCGCCTCCCCGAAGAAAGACGGCCCTTGACAAAAGGTCACTCCATATCAGCGGAACAGAGACTTGACCGTTCCGAACGACGCGCTCTCGGTATCGACAACACAACCGTTGTTGATGCTCACGACCCAATCGTCGACCCCGCCGGTGCGTGGATACATGACCTGAATGACGTTCAGGTCCGCACCGTTGACATAGGCCGGCAAGGCTTCATCGGCCGAGTGGTAATAGGTCGGTCCCACATACCCGTAGACGGGGATCATGCCGTCCACCACATAAAGCCGGATGTCCATCAGGACCAGGATACCGTCCACCGCCGGCTGCGGCCCCCCAAGCCCGACGATGTACTCATTGGGGATCGTGGCGGCATTGATGTATTGGTACCGGGGGACGAAGGAAATCGGGACGGCGCCGGCGCCTTCGAAGTGGACTTTGGCTTCCCAACCGCCCACGGTCGCATAGGTGGGACTGGTCAGGATCAGGTACATGTCGACGAAGGATCCCGGTGGGCTGCCGCAGCAATACCGACTGGCGCCCTCGTCGAAATAGATGCCGAGGTTGTTGTCGTTGTAGGGCCAGGGTTCCTGGGCGCCCGCGATAGAGGCGCAGACGACGAGAAGGGTCATCATGCACAAGGTTTTCATAGACTTCCTCCCTCAAAAAACTGTTTCCGAAAATGATCTCAGATGCTCGGCAAAGATGCTCAGGGAGAGACTCAATCTCCCCGATTTCGTACTCTATCAGAAAATTTCCCAGATTTCAATAATAAAATTCTTGCCAAAGGATTTTTTCTGGATTGCAATCAACCCCTGGAAAAATCCGCTGGGGTGCGCCAAATTCCGGGGCATCACCCTTTTGCCTCCCTTCCCGCCCGACGCATTGGAGGAGTTCCTTGCTGAAACGACTCGCATTCCCGCCGATTCTGGCCCTCGCCACGCTCGGATGCCTGTTATTCCCACCGGCGCAGATGGCCACGGCGGCCGAAAGAACCCACGATATCGTGCCGGAAGACTACTTCGACCTGGTGTCCCTGGGCAATCTGGCCCTTTCCCCCGACGGCGCCCTGGCGGCCTACACCGAAAGTCGTTGGGGCCAGGGCAAGGAGGGCCGATCTTCCGACCTCTGGGTGGTCCCGGTGCGGGGCGGCATGGCCCACCGGTTGACCTTCGACGGTTTCGGCGGCAGCGGGGCAGCCTGGAATGCCGAAGGAAACCGGATCTATTTCCTGGGTCGGGACCGGGCCGGACGCGACAACCCTCCCCACGACGGCTCGCGCCAGGTCTGGCGCATCGACCCGGACGGCAGTCGGCTCGAGGCCGTAACCCGGGTCACCGACGGGGTGAATTCCTTCGTCCTGGCCCCCGACGGCGGGGCGGTTTTCTACACCACGACCAAGGAACCCGCGGCCAAGGAATGGGCCGATATCCGCGCGGAATTCCCCGACCTCGAGTACGCCGCGGGAACCCTTTCCCTGACGGAGGTCCACCGGCTGGACCTGGCATCGTGGCGCACCGAGACCGTCGTGCCGGCCACCCGCCACATCTGGGACATGGCCGTCTCCCCAGACGGATCCCGGCTGGCCCTGATCACCACCGAGGACAGCGAAGTGATCTATCGTGAGGGATGGTCCCGGGTGGATGTGGTCGACCTGGCCTCAGGCGACGTCACTTCCCTGACCGACCAGCAGTGGCGCAGCACCCATCCCTCGCCGTACGGTTGGCTGGAAGACCTGACCTGGGCCCCCGACGGGGGGGCCCTCGCCTTTTCCATCAGTTTCGACGGTTACGCCTCCCAGATCTGGGTGGCCGAACAGAATGGTGCCCCCTGGAATCTGCAAAGGATACAACGACCGGGCCGGGTGGGATATGCCGGCGGCCTCACCTGGACGGGCCAGGATCGGACCTTGTGCTACGAGGGCGAGTCCATGGCCCGGATCCGGGTCATGGCCGTGCAGAAAGTGGCCGGAGGCCAACAGGGCCGGACCAAGGTGCTGACCCCGGGCGACTGGGTCGTCGGGGCATTCGCGGGCGATCGTCGAGGCCGCAGCCTGGTGACCATCGCCGAAACCACCTCCCGCATGAACGATCTCTACCATCTGGAAAAGAACGGCCAATTGGAGCCGCTGACCGACGTCAACCTCCAGGTGGCGACCTGGAAACTGCCCCAGATCAGCCACGTGGGCTGGGCCGGAGCCGACGGCGACACCTGCTGGGGCATCCTGGAGTTGCCGCCGGGCTACAAGGAGGTCGACGGGCCCCTGCCCGCGGTGGTCGAACTTCACGGCGGTCCCACATCGAGCACCAAGTACCGCCTGCGGTTGTGGATCTACGGACGATCCTCCCTGCCGGCCCGCGGTTATGCCCTGCTCAGCCCCAACTACCACGGATCCACCGGTTACGGTGACGAGTTCCTGGCCAAGCTCGTCGGCCGCGAAAACGACATCGACGTCAAGGACATCGCCACGGGAACCCGCTGGCTCATCGACCAGGGCTTCGCCGACCCCTCGCGCATCGGCGTCATGGGCTGGAGCAACGGCGGTTACCTGACCAACTGCATGATCACCGCCGAACCCGACCTGTACGCCGCGGCCAGCAGCGGGGCCGGCGTGCTGGACATGGCCATCCAGTGGGGCACCGAAGACACCCCGGGCCACGTGATCAACTTCAACCGGGGTCAGCCTTGGCAGGTGCCGGACGCCTACCGGGAGGCCTCCCCCATGTACCACCTCGATCGGGTGAAGACCCCCACCCTGATCCACCAGGGCGGCAACGATCCCCGCGTCCCACCCCCGCACAGCCGGGCGCTGTTTCGGGCCCTGCACCACTACCTGAATGTGCCGACCCAACTGGTGGTCTATCCCGGCGAACCGCACGGGCTTACCACCCACGAGAACCGTCTGGCCAAGATCAAGTGGGATATCGCCTGGTTCGACCGCTATCTGCTGGGCAAGGACGAGGCCTCCGAGTAGCCGCCCGCGCAGCACGGGGCCTGAACCGGCCCCCGGATCGTCATGAGGCGGCCTTCACGGCCGCCTCGATCCTTTGGCAGGCCTCGGCCAGCAGCTCGCGCCGGCAACCGAAGTTCAGGCGCAGGTAACCCTCGGCCCCGAAATCCCGCCCGTCGGACAGGCCGACCCCATGGGCCAGGAAATGCGCGTGAGGATGATCCAGACCCAGACTCCGCACGTCCAACCAGGCCAGGTAGGTGGCCTCGACCGGGGCCATGGTCACTCCCGGCAGGTCGGCCACGCGGGCGGCGAGGAAGTCGCGGTTGGCGCGCAGGTAGTCCAGCAGGCTTTCCAACCAGGGCCGACCGTGGGCGTAGGCGGCCGTGGCCGCTGCCATCCCCAGCACGTTGGGATGGGGCACGATGCCGGCGGCGGCGCGGCGGAACCGGCGCCGCAGATCCGGGTCGCTGATCACCGCCAAGGCGCAACCCAGTCCGGCGATGTTGTAGGTCTTACTCGGTGCGACGAGGGTCACCGTGCGTGCGGCCACCTCCGGGCCCAGCATCGCCAAAGGGACATGGCGACGGTCACGCTCGAGAATCAAACCGTTGTGGATCTCGTCGCTGCAGATCACCAAACGGCGCTCGAGACACAGGTCGGCCAGCTGGCGCAACTCCGGCTCGGACCACAGTCGTCCCACGGGGTTGTGGGGATGGCACAGCAGCAACAGCCGCGCCCGCTCCGAAAGCCCCCGCTCCAGACGCCGGACCTCCATCCGCCAGCCCGTATCGTTGTCGCCGGCCAGGGGCACCGTCTCCAGGGTGCGGTCCATCAGCCCGGGCACCTTCAAAAATGGCGGGTAGATGGGCGTCAGAACGCCGACCCCGTCGCCCGGTGCGCCCACGGCCCGGCAGCATACGGACAAGCCGCTGACGAGTCCCGGCAGCCAGACCAGCCACTGCGGATCCACCTGCCAGCCGAAATTCCGTTGCAGATCCGCACAGGCGGCCGCCTCCAACTCCGGCTGGGGATGCCCGTAGCCGAAGACGCCGTGAGCCACACGGTCGTGCAAGGCCTCCAGAACGGCGGGGGGAGAGAGGAAATCCATGTCGGCCACCCACAGGGGCAGCACGTCGCGCCCGGCATAGCGGAGCCACTTCTGCGAGTCCGTACCGCGCCGTTCGACGGGACGGTCGAAATCGTAGGCGCCGCTCACCGTCAACGCCCCATCGCGGCCAGGTAAATCGAGACCTGGGCCACCGCAGAGGCCGCATCCGGCGCGATCGCCCACTGCGACTCGGAACCCTCCACACTGCAGGCGTCCAGGAAGTCGCGACCCGGATCGAAATCCAGCAACACCAGCGGCCGCCCGAAGCGCAAGGCCAGGGCGATTTCGCTCAGGGTGCCGCCGTTGCCGCGGCAGGCGACCACCACATCGCTGGCCAGGATGTTGATCACGTTGCGCCCGGCGCCGAATCCCGTGGGGATCACGATATCGAGGCCCGCGGCGGCCTGGGCGCGATCGTCGTCGAAAAGCACACCCACGGTCAGGCCTCCGGCCTCGTGAGCCCCGCTCACCGACGCCTGCATCACCCCGGTGGGCCTGCCGCCCGAAAGCAGCACCCAACCCCGCTCGGCGATCAGGCGACCCAGTTCGCGGGCCCCGGCCAGGGTGTGCGCATCGGCACTCGATCCACCCATGACGCCGATGACGGTCCTGCTCATGGTGTTTCCTTTCCGGCCAGCCGGTTCGGCCCCTCTTCCAGCATGCCCTCGATGCGGGAGGAATCGACCTCGAGCGCAAACTCCTCGCCTCCGATGAAGTCCACCTCGACGTGGGACACGCCCAGGCCCTGGGCCAGCATGGTCAACGTGCGCGAGGCGGATTTCTGGGCCTCCACCCCCGCCTTGCGCACCAGGTCGCCGGCCAGGCCCCGGGCCTGCTGACGGGTCTCGCTGATCAGCTTGTTCTTGGCGTCCACGCTGAAACCACCGGTGATGAAGCGCCCCAGAAGATCGGGCATGAGCCAGGGAAGCAATTCTGTCTTGTCCTCGCTGTGGATGCGCATGTCCCGGATCAGGACCTCATGACGGCACGGCGGCAGGACCAGACGGTAACCGTCGCGGTGCGGGCTGATGGCGAAACGGGGATCGGTCAGATCGTAGCGGAAATCCACGTCGAATTCGATGACCAGGGTGATGCGCTGGGAGGACAACAGCCAGTTCAGGTATTTCTGCCCGAAGTCGCCCAACCAGTGCTCGCTGGCGGTGATGACTTCCTTGGTCATGATGCGGAAGACGCTCAATTCGCCGACGGCGCGCATGCTGGTGATGAAACTCTCACGGCTGACCACGGACGGTCCGCTCGGGGCACGGCGCCCGCGGCGCGCGACCTTCCAGGTCAACCAGGCGGCCAGACCGACGGCCAAACCGCCGCCGAACCCGATCAATGCATCGTTCAACGGAAACCTCCTCCGACATCGCACCCCATACCCAAGGCGACAGCATCGCAAAGGTCCCGCAGTTGGGCAAGAAAGGATCAGGAAAGGGGGCGTCAGACGGGAAGGGCAACCAGGATCTTTTCCAGCTGTTTGCCGGAGAAGATCACCGGAAGGCGAGGCAGACCCTCGGCTGCCGGCGGCACCGCGGCACCGTAATCGGTCAACAGGCAAATGCCGGCTTCCAGCGAGGACAGGAAGGTCATCAACTGGGTGAACTTGGCGGCGGTCATGCACTGGGGATCGACCAGGACCAGATCCACCGCTTCGCTGCCAGGCGCGTGGTTGAACAATTCCTCCATGGAGAACAGGGAGTGTCCCATGTAGCGCAACAGGGTCGACGACCACTCGCGGCGGGTGTCGTCCGTCGTGACCACCACACAGGTATGGTTCTGGTGCTGGGGACCCGACGGCACCGCTCCGGCCTGGACGCCGGAAATGTGCAGGAAGCTGGCCATTCCTTCGACCTTGGCCGTCATGCCCTGGAGGGTGGAGAGGATGTTGTCCATGGACAACCCCACCGCCGCCACCAGTTTTTCCAGATCGGCTTCCGAGATCGTGGTCTCGAAATCGCCGCCGTGGACGCAGGCCAGGACATCCGCCAGGGCCACCAGCCCGGTCAGGGGCTGTTCAGGGTCGGTCGCCTGGGCGATGTCGTGATGGAAGCGGGCCGCTTTGGTGAAATCGGTCGGCAGGTCCCAGAATTTCAACAACCCCTGGCCCACCTGGGCGTGGGTCATGCCGCACATTTCGCGCTCGGCGTCCATCCGCTTGGGCCCCGGAAGTTCGAGGATGGGACCGTAGCTCTCGGGAACGGCCGTTGCCAGGACGTAGGCCCCGATATCGTGCATCAACCCCGCCAGAAAGGCTTCCTCGGGGTCGGTCCGCCGATTGGCGAGGGGGGCCATGATCTGGGCCGCCGCACCGTTGGCCACGGCGTGGGCCCAGAAATGTTGCATGTCCAGGTCGCCGCCCAGCTTCTGCAGAGCCGAAATGGATCCGAACCCCAGAGCCAGGTTGCGCACCCCGGTAAAGCCCAGCATGACCACCGCGCGGCTGATTGTGGTGACTTCCTGCTGGACCCCGTAGAAGGAGGAATTGACGAGTTTGAGCACCTTGCCGGCCAGGGCCTGGTCGCTGGCCAGGACCTTGGAGACGTCCTGGGCGGAGGAATCCTCGTCGCCGATCACCAGCAACAATTGACGCGTCACTTCCGGCAAGGGCGGAAGGTTGCGCATCACGGATTTGATGCGGGCTTGAATCAACTCGACGGACATTCAGTCGGCTCCCCGTCAAACCAGGATCAAGGGGCCGGTCGGTAGGCCGGCCCAATGCCGTTGTCTCTGGATGATTATCGTCTTCGGTGGAGTACGGTTTAGCCTTATTCACTCGCGGGACTTATCGGCCTTTTTTCCCGGACCGCGCCGCAACAGGGGTCCAAATCGTTCCTGGACCCGATCCAGGACGCCGTCCAGACGGCGGTGGCGGTCGTCCTGCCCTTGGCCGTCGAATAGGCCCGGCTGACGGGGACGGGGCCCGCTCAGTTGAGAAGCCGTGACCCCCAGCAACCGCAAGGCGCGGCCGCGACGGCCCAACCGGTTCTCCAGCAGATCATGGACGATGCCGCGGATTTCGACCGACGAGTCGGTGGGATGACCCGGCGTGGCCGCCCGCGTGTGGGTGGTGAAATCGGCGTAACGGGCCTTCAGGGTGATGGTTCCGGCCACCACCCCCTGCATCCGCAACCGGTGGGCGACCTTGTCGCATAGCAGGTCGCAGATGCCGCGCAGGTGTTCGCCGTCGGTGATATCCTCGGCGAAGGTGGTTTCGTTGCCGATGGATTTGGCCTCCCGCGCCGGCACGACCGGCCGGTCGTCCTCCCCTCGGCCCAGGGCGAGCCAGCGGGCGGCCTGAACGCCGAACTTGGCCGACAGCACCGTTTCGGGGATGACCAGCATGTCGCCGATCGTGCGCACCCCGTGCAGGTGCAACTGCCGCGCCGCCGCCTTCCCCACACCCCACATGCGCTCGATGGGCAACCCGCGCAGCAGGGCCGGAGCCTCGTCCGGGGCGATGACCACGAACCCGTCGGGTTTCTCCAGGTCGCTGGCCAGCTTGGCCAGGAACTTGTTGGCCGCGATCCCCACCGAAGCGGTCAGACCGACCTCGGCGGCGATCCGATTCTTGATGACATGCCCGATGGAAACCGCGCTGCCGTGCAGGCGGCGACATCCGGACACGTCCAGAAAGGCCTCGTCGATGGAAAGGGGTTCGACCAGGGGAGTGTAGTCCGCGAAGACCCCGAACACCGCGCGGGACACCTCGGCGTAGCGTTCGGGCCGGGGCGGCAGGAACACGGCCCGGGGACAGAGCCGGCGCGCCCGGGCCGCGCTCATGGCGCTGTGCACCCCGAAGCGTCGCACCTCGTAACTGGCCGCCGCCACCACCCCGCGCCCTTCGGGCGTGCCCCCCACGACCACGGGCAGGCCCGCCAGTTCGGGATTGTCCAGCACCTCGACCGAGGCGAAAAATGCGTCCATGTCCACGTGGATGATGGAGCGGGGCCAGCCGTTTTCCTGGGGCAATACCGGCAACGATCCCGAATCACCCCGGCCGGTCACGTCAGTCTTCTTCCTGGGGGGAGATCGTAAACAAGCGATCGATGTATTCCAGGCGACGCTGCAGATTCTTGTTCCACAACTGGTTCACCTTGGTGGCCGGCTTGGGTGCCCAGTCCGTCGACAGGCTTGCCAGATCACGGTGGAACACCCACGCGTGCAGGTAGGAACGACCGTCGAGTTCGGAAACGGCCTGCCACTGGCTGGAAGTCAGCCATTCCCGATCGCCCTCCATGGCCAGGAGACCCGAATCCACCCGCAAGGGACTGACGCGCGCCAACTGGATGACCTGGCCGGCCTGGTCCGGCCCCAGATTGGCGGTGGTCACGAGGGTCCGTTTCATCCGCACCGGATTGGTCAATTCCAGGCCGACCAGGTCCTCCAGGTCGGCCGCAGGCAGATGCCGGCGCTCGACTTCGCCGACGACCTGCGGGTCGATCCGGTAAAGGGTCGCCCGGTACACGGTCTGGTTGAAGACGTTGTCCACGAAGAACAGCAACAGGAACGACAGCACTCCCGCCACGACCGGCGTGGCCACCCACCCCAGGGAAATCCCTCCCAGCACGCGATAGCGGATGCCGCGGCCGCTGCGCAGCAGGCTCAGACCGACGATGGCCCCGATCACCGCCTGGCTGCTGCTGACCGGCACCAGGGGAAACGTCGGCAGATTATGGGAGGCCAGGAAGTGTTCCAGCCCCTGGGAGGCGAACAGGAAGAGCGTGATCGAATGGGCCATGACGACCACGAGCGCGGCCACCGGGGAAAGGCGGACGATGCCGCCGCCGACGGTGTCCATCACCCGCCGCGAATAGGTCAGCACGCCGGTGGCGATGGCCAATCCGCCCATGAAAAACAGCAACTGGATGCCGGTGATCGTCACGCCCAGGACGTGCAGGTCGGAAAAGGGGTTCTCGGGCAGGAACACACCCATCACGTTGGCGATGTTGTTGGCGCCGAGACTGTAGGACCCGAAGGCGCCCACACCCATCAGCCCAAAGCGGGTCCATGCGTCCAGTTCCAGAAGATGGGGCTTCCGGCGGCGGATCAGGGAGCGCACCAGCAGGTAGAGCACCACCGCAACCGCGCCGCTGAGCAGCGGGCAGGCTACCCAGGTCAGTACGATGCGCGTCAGGGATTCGGTGTCGGTACCCGACGAGGCGTAGATGTTCCAGCCCAGGATCGCCCCCACGATGGCCTGTGAGGTGGAGACCGGCAGGTTCAAACGGGTCATCCAGAAGGTCGCCAGGGCGGCGGCCAGGGCCACGGTGAAGGCTCCGGGCAGGGCGTTGACCGCACCCAGACTGCCCAAGGTGTGGGCGGCGCCCGCGCCGCTGATCACCGCGCCCAGGATGATGAAGAACGAACAGACCAGCGCGGCGGTCCGGAACTTGACCATGCGCGAACCGACCGCCGTGCCGAAGACGTTGGCGGCGTCGTTGGCCCCCAGGGACCAGCCCAGGAACAACCCGCTGGAGAGGAAGATGAACAGGGCCATTTCAGATTGTTCGCTTGATGGAGTAGATGGCCAGGCGGTCGGCTACGGATTCGGCTTCGTCCGAGACCTTCTCCACGTTGTGGGCGAAGTACCGGAGTTGTGTCTGGTGGGCCAGGTCCAGGGCCGAGTCCAGGAAGATCTCGCGTTTGAGTTGTTCGCTGTACTGGTCCGCCTCCCCCTCGAAATGGTGGACCTTGTAGAGGTGGTCCTTCACGGCCTGGACATCGCGAAAGAAGGCCCGGGCGGCCATGACGGCCTCCTCGCCCGCCCGGCAACTGGCGACGGCCAGGCGGTTGAAGCCGGCGTGAAACTGCTCGGGAATGACCGGCGCCTCCAGGGCGAACTGGTGCAGACTGAGCTTGGCACGGTCGATGATGTTGTCGGTATTCTCCAGCAGGCCCAGGACGTCACCCCGGTGTTCGGGAATCAGGGAATTGCTGTAGAGGCTGGCTTCCACATCCCGGCTCAACGTGTCGGCCTGGGTTTCACACCTGTCCAGGGACTCCAGCTTCACCGCGAATTCATCGTGGCTGCCCTCGAGAAAGGCGGCCACACCCTCCTGGAAATACAGGACCCCCTCGGCCACGTTGTCGAGAAATTCGTCGATCTGGCTTTCGATCTCGCGTGTCCTCTTGAACAGCGGCATGGATTCCCTTTCTTTTCGATCCGGTCCGCGAATTGGAATTGACCATTATCCGTTCTCCCGATGACCGGGTCAAGGTGCAGGTCAGCCGGCGCGGCAAGATTATCGGTCGAGAGCCCCGGGGTTGCTCCCGATCCCGTTTCCCTCTAGTTTTGCCCGGTCGCCCCGTCCCCTGTCCTCTCCCGAAAGGCACCCGGCATGTGCGGCCGCATCGTGCTATCGAAATCCCCGCGGGAGATCGCCGCGGCCTTCGGGCTGGGCGGGGTCCCCGACCTTGCCCCGCGCTTCAACATTGCGCCGGGGGGCCTCATCGCCGTGGTCATGTCCGGGGACCAGGACCGGGTTTTGCGCCGTTTGGTGTGGGGTCTGGCGCCGCCTCCCGGCGGACGTCCGGTCCCGGGACCGCGACTGATCAACGCCCGCAGCGAGACCATCGACCGGCGCGAGACCTTCGCCGAATCGTTCGCCCGGCGTCGTTGTCTGGTTCCCGTCGACGGTTTCTACGAATGGAAGAAAACGGGCGGCAAGTCCCAGCCGTACCTGGTGCGGCGGCGTGACGCCGGGTTGTTCGCCCTGGCCGGGATCTGGGACCGGTGGGAATATCCCGGCCGGCAGGTCACCGATGCCTGCGCCATCATCACCACGGCCGCGGCCGGGTTCATGCGCCCGATCCATCACCGCATGCCGGTTGTCCTGGCGCCGGAACATTGGGCACGTTGGCTGCGCAGCGATCCGGCCGAGACCGCGGCCTGCAAATCGCTGCTGGTTCCCGACGAGTCGGGCGACCTGCTGGCCCACCCGGTGGATCCCCGCGTGGGCAAGCCGGAATTCGACGAACCCCGCTGTCTCGAACCCTGGCGGCCCGGCCATTGCGGCCAGCTGGACCTGTTCGGCGGCACGGCGACGGACCACAATTCCCCCGAGGACCATGAATATGAGTAACCCCCGTACCGACGTCCCCCCTCGCCCCCTGCGCCTCTTGCTGGATACCGCCGATGTGGCCGCGTGGAAACGCTGGCTGCCCACGGGCATGATCCACGGCGTGACCACCAACCCGGTGCTGCTGGAAAAGGCGGGCCTGCCCTGCACCCTGGAGGTCCTGGCCGGGCTGGCCGCCGACGCGGGGAACCTGGCCGCCGGGGAAATCCACCTGCAGACCTGGGGTGAAGACACCGCGACCCTGGTCCGGCGTGGCGCCCAACTGGCCGGACTGGCCACCGACGACCTGCGGGTGCTGGTCAAGATTCCCGCCACCGAAGATGGGCTGAAGGCCGCCCACCAGCTGCAGGCCGAGGGTTGCCCCGTCACCCTGACCGCCGTGTTCACCCTGGGCCAGGTCATGGCGGCGGCCGCCCTGGGCGTAGACTACGCTGCCCCCTACCTGGGCCGCATGCAGGATGCCGGCCGTGACGGCATGGCCGAGGTGCGCGCCATGCAGGCCTTCCTGGCCGCTACCGCTTCGCCCACCCGCCTGCTGACCGCCAGCCTCCGCTCCGCGTCCCAGGTCGGCGAACTGGCCGCCGCGGGGTTGGACACCTTCACCGCGGCGCCGAAAATCCTGGCAGACCTGCTCACGGACGACCTGACCACGCGGTCGGTCGCGGATTTCCAGCGGGCGGCCACGAAGAAATAATTTGGCGTTGGGAAAATCTCGAGCAGGCGCCGAAGGAGCAGACGGCAGCAGGGGCCGCGCATCCGCGGCCCCTGTGCCGTTTCAGGATCGGTCGAGATACTGTTCCAGCAACTCCGCCAGCAACTCGGGCACCAGGGCCATGGTGTCAGGCGTTTCCACGTAAGCGATCCGCATCTGGGTCCGGCCCGGGTTGGGCGTCCCTGCGGGCACGCTGTAGAATCCCGCCATGGGGGCGGTCAGCAGGGTCAGGGAGCGGCCGTCGCGCTGAACGCAGCCTTCGCGGGCGCAGAACATGACGAAGTCGAGGGCCTCGAATTTCTCGTCCACCAGGTTGCGCACGTCGATCACCGAGTAGATGCTCGCGTCCGGACTGGAGACGATGACGCCGGGAATCAGCTCCCGCGTGCGGGTGGTCAGGGACGTGAGCATGCCGCCGTAGTACTCGCGCTGGGCGGCGAACCACTGCCGCAGTTCGCCCACGGGCACCTCGCCCAGGGCGGCGAAGACCTGCTGGCCGATCATGTTGCTGCACAGGCCGGCGGTGTTCTCGGCCACGGCCCGGCGGTGGAATTCCTCGTTGTCGGTGACCAGGGCGCCGATGCGCAGGCCGCAGGCGTTCCACACCTTGCTGGCGGTCTCGATCCCGATGCGGCGTCCGGTGATGCCCGGCACCTCGTCCTCGGTCAGGCCCCACACGCTCACGGGTTCGTTGCCGCGGTAGTAGAGCTCGCGGTAGGCCTCGTCGCTGATCATCCACAGGCCGTACTCCACGCACAGCTTCCCCAGGGCGACCAGGGTGGCCTGGTCGTAGAGCTGGCCGGTAGGGTTGTCATAGGGAATGACCAGCATGGCGCCGGGCTTGTGCTCGCGGATGACGGCCTCGATCTCCCCCAGCTCCGGCAGCGAGAAGTTGCCCTCTTCATCGAGGGTGCGGGTGATCGACACCGTGCGCCGTCCCAGGCGCTGGGTGAAGGCCTTGTAGTTGGTGTAGGCCGCGTCGATGAGCAGCAGGGGGCGTTCGCCCGCTCCGGCCGGCCCACAGCAACCCAGGATCACCAGCTCCATGGCCTGGCTGCCCCCGTCGGTGACCTGGCTCAGCAGGCCCGCGGTGGGAAAACCGCTGGCCGAGATGATGTGCAAAAAGGCCTCGTTCGTCTCGGTCAATCCCGCGGTGAAGCTGTACTTGACCACCCCGTCGGCCAAGGGGCCGTCCGGCGTGCCCACCACCCGCAAGCGCTCCCGCATGGCCGGGTGCATGGGCAGGCTGACGTTGCCGATCGCCACGTTGACGGCCTCGGTGCCGTCGTTGCGGCCCTTGAACTCGAACTGGGCCGCGCGGATGACCGACGGTTTGCGTGACGCGAAATGAGCGGAAAGGGTAGGTTGGGACATGGCCTCTTCTCCTGGGAGGGTCACGGGTGTTCCTCCAGGAAAAGTCGAACGGTCAGCCGGGAATTGCAAGGGAGATCGGGCCCGCGATTACCGGTATTGGGCCTTCAGCCTTCCCCAACTGGTTTGAGCTTCCGGGACGGCATTGCATCCCTCGGGGTCTGTGACGGGATCGACTCGGAAAACGTCCAAAGCCGTGCCCCCGGGCATGCCGTCCACATAGGCCTCACCGTAGAGGTCCACGACCTGGCCGGTATTGACGTACCCATCCCACCCCGGAGCGGCGTGGCCGAACATCAAATCGATGGCGGTCCAGCAATGGTTCTCACAGACTTCCAGGGTCAAGTAACCCGAGTAGTTCCAGAGTTTCCCGCGGATGAAAACCGCGTCGTCGGAGCAGGCCTCCATGTCGTAGGGCACCGGGTCTCCCATGGGAACCACCATGTACCGATTCCCTTCCAGATCTTCGCGATAAAGCATGTACTCGACGTAACGCCCGGGACCGAAATCCGGAACCGTGAAATCGTAGAAAACGGGCTCGTATTCGGTTTCACTCCAGGGAAACGGCTCGGGGTTCAGCCGCACGGCCGGCTCGCAGGAGCCAAGGACACGGGCCTCCACGTTGGCGAATTGCGGCGTGTCGAAATAACCGATGACCGCGATTCCGATGTGCACCGAGTCTCCCTGGCAAGAGGCGCTGAGGGCTCCTCCGGCAAGTGCCGCAGCGGGAAGGACGGCGACGAACAGGATGCTGATTCCGATCCATTTCATATCGACCCCCTTGTCATGATATCGCCCAACCCATGATACCATGAAAATGATCCGCCGGGTTCCCGATTTCACCAGCGGTTTTCCCGGCGGCGGAGGCGAGTGGTCATTCATCCCAGACGACCACGGCCTCCCGGCATTCCAGCATGTCCTGGCCGACGTGGCTGAGGTCCATCCTGATCTCCCGCACTTTTTCCCGATATGTGTAGTGGAGGATCAGGTCGCCGTTCTCGACCTCGTCCCAGTATCCCTGCGAGTAAACCATGGTCGGAAAATCGCCCCCGACATATTCCGAGTGCCCCGCGACAAGTCCCCCGCCCGGCTTGATCTCGTAGCCGACGGCGTTCGCGGCCTCCAGGGAAGCGACGCGTTCGTAGAACCGAAGCTCGCTATCGGAACTGGTCCACGAATATTTCCAGGCACCCAGGTAGGAGGAATCCTCGGGTTGGCATGCGGTCAGCACGCAAAGAGCCACCATGGCGGCAAGGAAACCAATCGAGCGGCGATTCATGAAACCTACCCCCGGGATCGTGGCCAGCGATATTCCGTCGGCCAAGGCGCACGCGCCCACCAGCGGGCCGGGATCGCCCTCAGGGGAGTAGTGGCGCGAGGGAATTCTACCACCAATAGCGGGGAATTCGCACGCGATTTCAGGCCGGCGGCGGTCCGGGAGAACGCCTCAGCGCGCGAACCCGCCGAAGGAGCGCAGAAAGACCGCGCCAAAGCCGCTCATCGCCCCCCGCACCTGGTCCCCCGGATCGCCGTAGACGTGCAATGCCGTCTGCTCGGTACACTCCATGAACCGGCCCATGAACTTCGCGCCGAACGTCCCGATGTGGATCATCGCGGCCTCGGCGTCGGCGTACCGTTCGTAGAGATGGCAAATGGTGCCGTCTTCGCTGAGGAACCATTCGTAGGCCAGGGTGCCCGGCTCGGCCTTGGTCGATTCCACCATCTCCTGCATCAGGGATTTGAGGGAGTCGAGGCGGCCGTCGCGGACGGTGAGTTGGAGGTTCCAGGATACGGTGCAGGACATGACGGGACTCCTCGGTTTGGCCAAACAATGACTATCCACGGTTGCACCACCGGGATTTCCGCAGTCGAAACATATTAAGCCCATTCGTGTCCCCGGCAAACGGCTGACATTTCCACGGATATTTTCCCGGCAACGTGCTGAACGGAAGAGCCCGCCTCCCCAAAGGAAGGCGGGCTCTGGAAAAACCCTCAACGCCGACCGTCGATTACTTGATCAGCATCGGCGCGATGACCACGCTGATCACGGACATCAGCTTGATGAGAATGTTCAGGCTGGGACCCGAGGTGTCCTTGAACGGGTCGCCCACGGTGTCGCCCACCACGGCGGCCTTGTGGGCATCGCTGCCCTTGCCGCCGAAGTTGCCGCCCTCGATGTGCTTCTTGGCGTTGTCCCAGGCGCCGCCGGCGTTGGACTGGAACAGGGCCATCAGCACGCCCGTGGCGGTGACGCCGGCCAGCAGGCCACCCAGCATCTCGGTGCCGCCCAGGAAGCCCACGGCCACCGGGGTCACCACGGCGAGCAGACCGGGCACGACCATCTCCTTGATCGCCGCGGCGGTGGAGATGTCCACGCAACGACGGAAATCAGCCGTGGCCGTGCCCTCCATCAGACCGGGAATCTCCCGGAACTGGCGACGCACTTCTTCGATCATCGAGAAGGCGGCGCGCCCCACGGCGTCCATGGCGAAACTCGAGAACAGGAAGGGCAGCATGGAGCCCAACAGCAGTCCGACCAGCACGGTCGGAACCAGGAGGTCGATCTTCTCGAGGCCGACGATCTGCTGGTAGGCGCTGAACATGGCCAGGGCGGTCAACGCCGCCGAACCGATGGCGAAGCCCTTGCCGATGGCGGCGGTGGTGTTGCCCACGGCGTCGAGTTTGTCGGTGCGCGCGCGAACCTCCGGTCCCAGACCGGCCATTTCACTGATCCCGCCGGCGTTGTCGGCGATGGGGCCGTAGGCGTCGACGGCGAGCTGGATACCCGTGGTCGAGAGCATACCTAGGGCCGCGATGGCGATGCCGTACAGCCCGGCGAACTTGAAGGCCACCAGGATGACGGCGGACAGCACCATGATCGGCAAGGCGGTGGACCTCATGCCCAGGCCCAGACCGGCGATGATGTTGGTGGCCGCCCCGGTCCCGCTCTGCTTGGCGATGCCCTGGGCCGGACCCTTGTCCTCGGCGGTGTAGTACTCGGTGATGACGCCGATGGCGATTCCGCCGGCGAGGCCGGCGACCGTGGCGATGAAGACGCCCAACCAGGCGTCCGCCGGCAGCATGGCGCGGGCGATGAACCCGGTGGCGACGGCCATGATGATCCCGGCGCCGAAGGTCCCGATGTTCAGGGCCGTCTGCGGGTTGCCGCCTTCCTTGGTCTTCACGAAGAAGGTCCCGATGATCGAGACGACGATGCCCGCGGCCGCCAGGACCAGGGGCAACAACACGGCGTGGAGGTTGCCGGGCAGGAAGCCAACCGCGAGGATCATCGAACCGACGATCGAACCCACGTAGGACTCGAAGAGGTCGGCGCCCATGCCGGCCACGTCACCCACGTTGTCGCCCACGTTGTCGGCGATGACGGCGGGGTTGCGGGGATCGTCCTCGGGGATCCCGGCTTCGACCTTACCCACCAGGTCGGCGCCCACGTCCGCGGCCTTGGTGAAGATGCCGCCGCCCACGCGGGCGAACAGGGCGATCGAACTGGCGCCCAGGGAGAAGCCGGAGATGACCTGCAGGATGCGAGTGGTGCCCCAGACTTCGCTGTACAACTGGGTGTAGACGATGTAGAGGATGCTCAAACCCAGCACACCCAGCCCCACCACGACCATGCCCATGACCGCGCCGCCGGAGAAGGCGACCCCCAGGGCTTTGTTCAGGCTGGTACGGGCCGCACTGGTGGTGCGCACGTTGGCCACGGTGGCGATCTTCATGCCGAAGAACCCGGCGGCGCCGGAAGCGAGGGCGCCCAGCACGAAGCTGAGGCCGATCAGGGGGTGGCTGCTGGCCTCATGGGCGTTGCCGAAGGCCAGCAAAGCGGCCACGACGACCACGAATACGGCCAGAACGCGGTATTCCCGGTTCAGAAAGGCCATGGCCCCTTCATGGATATGGCCGGCGATGGTCTGCATTTTCTCATCACCGGCGTCTTGCTTCTTGACCCAACTGGTCTTGAAGGCTGCAAACAGCAGCGCAAGCACGCCGGCGGCGGGGATGAGGTAGATCACGCGGATTTCCTCCTGGAGGGGGTAAAAAACAGCTTTCAGCCAACAAAAAGGCGGACGCCGCTGTGGGGCGTCCCCAGTGAAAACGATCCAACTCTAGCAAAAACAAACCCTTGCCGCAAGAAAATACCATTTTGTCCGAATGAGGGCGGTTCCCGGGTCCCGCCCGCGGACCGAGGGGCTCCGCGGGCGATGTCCGGGTATGCGGTTCGGTCCGCCGGGCGGTTACTTCCCGGCGATGTCGACCAGCTCCACGTCGAAGCACAGGGTGGCGTTGGGGGGAATAGCCTTCCCGTAGCCCCGGCTGCCGTAGGCCAGGTCCGCAGGGATGATCAGCCGGGCCTTGGTGCCCTTCTTCATGCCCTCGAAGGCTTTGTCCCAGCCGCGGATCACCATGCCCGCGCCCAGGGTGAAGCTGTAGGGCTGGCCCCGGTCGACGGAGGAGTCGAACTTCTCGCCCGTCTGGCCGTCCTCCCACAGATAGCCCGTGTAGTGCACCGAGATCTGATCCCCCAGTTCGGCGGTGGGGCCGTCGCCTTCCTGGCTGACCTGGACCTCGACCTTGGGGATGTCCACGACCTCGACGTCGAAGATGAGGGTCGAATTGCCGGGGATCACCGGCGGGTGCCCCTGCTCGCCATAGCCCATCTCCGGGCTGATCAGCAGGGTGCGCATGCCGCCCACGCGCATCCCGGGAACGCCCTTGTCCCAGCCCTGGATCACGAGGCTGCGGCCCAGGGGAATGGTCAGAGGCTCGTTGCGGTCGAGAGAGCTGTCGAACTTCTCGCCTTTCTTGCCGTCCACGTACAGCCAGCCGGTGTAATGAACCGTGACCATGTCGTCCAGCTGGACCTCGGGACCGGTGCCCACCACCGAGTCGACGTAGCTGAGACCGGGCATGATCTCGGTGAACGTGGCGGCCGATTTGCCGGAATCGGAATTTTGGCAGCCGGCGGCCGTCAGCAGGGAGAATACGGCCAGGGCCGCAAGCGGGAGCAGGATTACCTTGCGCATGAATGGTCCTCTTTCAGGATCTGGGGATAAGGGGTCGGACCAAGGTCAAAGGTCCAAAGTCCAATGTCCCAAGTCCAAGGGGGCCAGTTTCGCACCCCGGGTCGAAAAAATCAAACCCTGCCTGCGCCGACCCGGGACCGGATCAATCGTCGGCGGAATCCGGTGCCTGGACAGCCATACTGTCGCCGCCCACCTGCTCGATGCGGTAGCCGGCGCCTTCCAGATGGGCGAACACCCGATCTCTCGCGTCGCCCAGGTGTTCGGATTCGAAGAATACGGCCTCGGGGCGGATGACCGAGAAGTCGATCCCCGGAATGAGGGTGCTCTCGAACCCCTCGGCATCGATGGCCAGCAGGTGGAGAGGCGACCGCGGCAGATGGCTCCCGACGACCTCCTCCAACCTGACCTGCGGTACGGGAATCCGGTGCAGGACCTCTTCGGCCTCCACTCCGTCGGGCAGGAATCCGGCCACATGGTCGCGCCGGAACGAGGCCTTGCGCAGGTAGTCCAGGCGCTTCTCGACAGGCTGGGCGTCCAGGAACTCCGGGGCGAAAGTCCAGAAATCCAGGTCGCCTGTGTCCTCGGCCACCACCGCGGCGTTCACGAACACCAGTCCGGGACGTCGCAGGTAGGCATAGTGCTGTTGCAGGAGCGGAAAAACCGTGGGCAGGGGCTCGATGAGCACCCCTTGCCAGTCGTCGCGGACGATGAAGGGACGCAAGGGGTCGTTCCGGAGCCCGTCGTTGGCCCCGATCTGGATGAAATTCACACGGCCCCCGCGGGCCCGGCTGAATCCATCCAGGACCCTGTACGAGGGCACGCCGGGCCCCAGCAGCATCCGTTTGATGCTGCGTGCGCGGTCGTACAGGACGGGCCGCGACCGCACGAAATCCTTCACGATGCTCACGGTGTTTCCTTCCCGGATGCGGAGGTTGGGGAGCCCCGGACGGGGTCCGGGGCGGCAATCGAATTCCTTTGCTTTCCGCCGCACTTGGCTTAGCCTTACACGGGAACCCATCGGTGGCCAGGATAATCCTCCCGAAACCCCGCTCCACCAGGTACATAGCTTGAGCCCTACGCTTCGCAACCGCAACAGCATGGCCTACAACCTGGGCATCCTCTCGGTGGGCCAGGTTGTGTCCCAGCTCGCCAACATGGCCGCCCTGGTCTACCTGGCCGGGTTCCTGGGCGCCTATTGGTTCGGCGTGATCCAGATCGGTGTGGCGGTCATGAGCTACTGCCTGATCACCGCCGAATGGGGCATGATGTCCCTGGGCATCCGCGAAATCGCCCGGCTCGATGACACGGGCCGCATCGGTCGTTACGCATCCCAGCACGTGGCTTTGTTGGTTTTCCAGGCGGCCGTTGTCCTGATGCTGGGCGCCGTGGTCCTGCCCCGGCTCCCCTTCTTCCACCATTCCCCGCTCATCTACCTGCTCTACATGGCCGCGGTGGTGCCCCAGGCCTTCATGCAGAACTGGGTGGCCGTGGGCCTGGAGAAGATGACCTGGGTGGGCATGGCGCGGATCCTGCGCAGCCTGATCTACGCTGGACTGATCTATTTTGTGCTGCGGCATCTGGACGGCGTGGGAGGACATCCGGCGGCCGTCTGGGTCCCGGCGCTGTTCCTGACCGCCTTCGCCCTCAGCAACCTGGCCGTGAACATCCCCTTGATCGGCTGGTTCGGCCGCTTCATCCCCCCGCGCCCTCCCGCCTGGCCGGAGGCCATGCGGCGCTGGCGGGAAACCAGTTCGATCGGCGCGAACATCATCATCCTGCGCGTCCTTTACAACGTCGACCTCCTCCTGCTCGGGATCCTGGCCACGCCGGAGGTCGCCGGAAACTACGCGGCCGCTTCCCGTGTCGTCTTTTTGCTGATGGTGGCCACCGAGGTGCTGTGGGCCGCCTTGCTGCCCCGCCTGTCCCGGCTCTCCAAGCTCTCGCGGGATCGCTTCCTGGACACCTTCAACCTCTATTTCGGCGGCGTGGCGGCCGTCCTGCTGCCCCTGGCCGTGGGCGGCGCCATGCTGGGCCGCCCCTTCGTGGCCTTCCTGTACCGCGACCGCTTTGCCGACGCGGGGCCGATCTTCCAGATCCTCGCCGTGGCGTATTCTTTGCTGTCTCTGGCCACTTTCCTGGGCAACACCCTCCTGGCCGAGGACCGGCAGAAGTGGTACCTGCTGCCGCTGGTGGCGGGCTCGATCACGGCCGTGGGCGGGGTGCTGCTCATGGTGCCGCGGCACTCCGGCCTGGGGGCCGCCTGGGCCATGCTCGCCGCCCACGGCCTGCTCTTCGTCATCCTGGTGGCGCTGAACGCGCGGAAGTTCCGCCGGCAAATCGGACGGCTCCTGCTGCAGATCATTCCCGGGGCGGCCTGCCTGGCCTTGGTCGTCCACGCCACTGATCCGTGGCATATCCTTTGGCGGATCGCCCTGGGCGGGCTAACCTATCTCGTGCTGGCCGTCTGGCCTCTGTGGCGGTTCCGGCGGAGTTTCGCCAGCGATATCCGAAAGGGCCCCGAACCCGCAGCATGAAGATCCTGATCCAGAACAGCATCTTCTATCCCCACGTCATCGGCGGGGCGGAGATCTCCACCCACCTGCTGGGCCGGGAACTGCGCAGCCGGGGCGTCGAGGCCGACGCCGTAGCGAGTACCGGTCTGCACGGCAGCGGCACCCGGTTCGCGACTCGCCCGACCTCAGATGGCCTGGGCACGGTCTACGAGGCCGACGCCCACGGGTACTGCGACCTGCTGACGACCGCCGATCCCCAGGCGCAGCCCGGCGTCCTGATGCGTGGACTCAACCACTTTGCGGCGGTGAGTTCGTCACGGTGGGAGAAGCTCTTCGTCGAGGTGCTGGACCGTTCACGGCCCGACGTCGTCCACACCAACACCATTGTCGGCCTGACCCCCTCGATCTGGGAGGCGGCACGGCTCCGCGGCATTCCCGTGGTCCACACGGTGCGCGACTACCATCTGATGTGTCCCCGCACGACCCTGCTGCGGTCCGACGGCACCGACTGCCGGAACCCGCCCCTGCCCTGCCGGATCCTGGCGGGGTTGAAACGCCGCCACACCGGCGGCCTGCAGGTTGTGACCGGAATGACGCGGTATGTCCTGCAGCGGCACCTGGAAGCGGGGTTCTTCCCCGGGGCGCGAACCGAGATCGTGCCCAACGCACTGGAGGAATGGCCTGCCGAGATCCCGGACCGCGGCACGGGAACCGTCCGGGGCATGTACCTGGGTCAGATGGCCCCCAACAAGGGGATCGCCCCCTTGCTGGAGGCCCTGGAGGAGATCTTCGCCGATTCCCAATGCGCGGGTTTCGGCTTCGATTTCGCCGGAGCCGGCCGCCTGTCCGAGGTGGTTCGGGAATTCTGCGACCGCCATCCGGATCGCGCCCGCTACCACGGAATGATCTCGGGCCAGGCCAAGCGCGAACTCCTGCAGTGGTCGTCCTTCATGGTCGTCCCCTCGGTATGGGCCGAACCCTTCTCCCGCAGCATCATCGAAGGATTCAGCTGGGGCCTGCCGGCGATCGGCAGCGACCGAGGCGGGATCCCCGAGGTCATCACCGATGGGGCGGACGGGCTGGTCGTTACGCCCGAACCGGCGGCACTGGGCCGGGCCGTCCGCGCCCTGGCCTGCGACCATGAACTCCGCCGTCGACTGGGAGTGGGCGCCCGCGCCCGCGCCGCCGACTTCACCCTCACCGGTCAGGTCGATCGCTTCCTGGCCATCTACCGGGATCTGGTCCAGGATGGTGGCAGCCATGACGATCAAAGCTGAAAAATTGCTGCCGTTCGCCGCGGGGTTGTTCCTTTCGGCCAACCTCTACATTCTGCCGTTCCTGGCCGCCTCCCCGCGTGTCACCGACCTGGGCGGTCTGGCGTTCGGCGTCGCCTTCATCGTTCTGATGGCCCGCAGGAAATTTCCCGCCATGGCCCTGGCCGCCCTGGGTGTCGTGGGCCTGGCGCCGATGATCTGGGTCTTCTTCAGCACCCTCGAAGGCCAGAGCGAGACCCTGGTCCTGTCGGCCCGCTGGCTTTTGGCCATGCCCTGGGCCGCGGCCCTGCTCCTGATCCAGGTCCGGGAGTCGCGCCTGCAGGAATTCGCCCTCGGACTGGTCGCCGGGAGTTTCGTCAACGTCGCCGTGACCCTCCTGCAGCTATTCGGATTCGAAAACCAACTCATGGCGGTGGGCCTGTCCTCGGTGGGCGCGAATTTTTCGGAATACGTCTCCCATCAGGTCCGCCTGCCCGGGCTGCACGGCCACCACAACGCCTCCAGCGCCGTGACCAGCCTCGTGGTGCCTGCGGGTTTCTACCTCTATTACCGCGGCCGGATCAGGCTGGGGTTGCTGGTGGCCGGGCTGCTGGGACTCCTGCTGTCCCTGAACCTCACCAGCACCCGGGGCCCCCTGGTCATCTCCGTGGTGACGGTGTTTCTCGCCGGCGCCCTGGCGCGGCGGTGGAAGCTGGGGATCGTCCTGCTGGCGGTTGGCGTGGGGATCATCCTGCCCCTGCTGGTCGTCTACGGGCCGCCCGGCGGCTGGGCGCGCTGGCGAAACACCGAGGCCATGCAGTCCAACGCCAACGAACGCGCCGAGAGCGGGATGGGAGGACTGGAACTCACCATCGAACATCCCCAGGGGCTGGGGGTGGAATCAAGCCACAAACAGATGGAGGAGAAGACGGGGATCCGCTCGGCCCACAACGCCTTCCTGCAGACGGCCCTGGTTTGGAGCCTGCCGTTCGGTCTGTTGCTCGCGGTGGGGTTGGCGCTGGGGATTTTGGCGGGAACGGGAGCCGACGGCGGGGGCAATCTTCTGACCCGGCTGCTCGCCTTCCATCTGGCGGGATTGTTCATGTTCGAGGAACACCTGAACAATCCCACCTTCATCATCCTGACCGCTTGGTTGACCGCCGCGGCATTGTTGGCCCGGTTCAGGACCGGAAAATTTCCCGCCGGTTAGCGACCACGAACTCCCAGACGAAGGCCAGGATCAACCCGCCGATCAGCCCCAGGAAGACCAGGATCGCCGTGGCCCGCAAGGTCCGCGGCCGGACCGGCTTGTCCGAAACGACCGTCTGGCCGACGCGCTGCAGAGGGGACAGGAGACTGAGCTTGCTCTTTCGCGCGGCGATCTGGTAGTCCAGATTGTTGCTCTGGGAAGGGATGTCCAGGTTCCGCTTCAGCCGCAGATCCCCGATTTTCTTCTCCACTTCGCGCAGGTCGGCCTTGATCTTGTTCTCCTGACCGAGTTTGGTCCGCGAGAGATCGAGGAGGGCGCGGTCGGACTCGTAGGCGAGGCTGTCGATCAGGGCCTGGTTCCGGGTCAGGGACTGGAACAGCTTCAGCCGGACTTCGGTCAACCCATCGATGGTGAGCGGTCCCTGTGATCCCGCGATGGGGACCATCGCATCGGGCAGGGCCGAGGCCACCGGACCATCACCGTCCTGCAGGTTCCCCATGATCCCGTCCAGCCGTTCCAGTTCGCTCTGCAGCCGTGGGGTTTCACCCTGCAGGGTCTCCGCCCGCTTCAGGCAGAAATCGTGTTTGGCCTGGTAGAGCTTCAAGGAGAGTTCCAACTCGTCGAACCGCTGGGCTACCGTCACCGACTCCTGTTCGGCAGCCTCAATGGACAGGGCAAAACCGGCATCCTTGAGTTCGATGCCGAGCCTCTGGTTGTTCAGTTCCTGGATCTGGATCAGCAGGCCGTCCCGGGTCAGCTTGAGCTGGCTGGAGATCGAATCGGCCTCGGCGTAGTCCTTGAACAACACCATCGAGGTATCCAGGATCGCCGCAGCGAGCTCGGGGCTGGTGGCCGTGGTCCAGAGAGTGATGACGTCCCCGCCGGCCAGGTTGGTCAGCCCCGCAGAGATGAACTCCGCCTTGATCACCGGCCGGGCATCCCGGGGAAGCCCCAGGCGCCGGGTCAGTTTCTTGCGGTACAGTTCCTGCTCGTACCACCGCGTGATGTCCTTGAGTTGCCACTGCCGCACCGGCCCGCCGCTGGGATCGAAGGCGGTGATACCCGGCCGGATGGTGGCAAAGGCCTCCCAACGCTTCGTGCCGAACACCCCGTAAAGCAGGCCGACGGTCAGACCCGCCAGCACCGGCAACAGCACCATTAAACGCCTGCGCCACAAGATGTTGAGCAGACCGGCGAGGTCGATGGTCTGCTCCTGGTTGTGGTTCTCGTATTCCACGCTCAAGCCTCCCGGGTGTCCCGCTCGGTCCTTTACGGGTCTCACCGACCCCCGGCGAGTTTCAGTTGCGACGCTTTCATGACCTGTTCATGCAGGGAATTCCCGTGGGAATCCATGGTCACCACCACGGGGAAACGCTCCACCCGGAATTCCCAGATGGCCTCGGGTGAACCGAACTCGTCGGCCATATGGACTCCCGTCACCTCCACCACTTTCCGGGCCAGCACCTGGGCCGCCCCGCCAACGGCGTGGAAGTAGACCGCGCCCACCTTGCGGCAATACTCAAGGGTCTTGGGGCCCATGCCGCCCTTGCCGATGACCCCGCGGATCTTGTACTGCTCCATCAGCGGGCCCTGGAAAGGCTCCTCGCGGATGCTGGTGGTGGGCCCGGCGGCCTTCACGACCCACTTGCCCTTTTCCCTCACCACCACCGGCCCGCAATGGTAGACGATGCTGTCGGTCAGGTCGACCGGCGGCTTGCCTCCGTCGTGCAGGTACTTGTGGGCGGCATCGCGTCCGGTGAAGATCAGACCGGAGATCTCCACCCGGTCACCCACCTTCAGGGCGCGGATCTTTTTCTCGGTAAACGGCGCTTCCAGCAGCATGATCCAGCCTCCTTTGCTCTAGTAGAGCCAGCGGGTGATTTTTCCGGATTCGGACAGCATGAAACCCTGGCGGCGGAAGGCCCAGCACATGTAGGCCACCGACACGAAGAAGCTGGCGGGAACCCGGTTGCGGTGGGTGATCTTGACACCCAGCAGGGTGGTGGCGCCGCCGAAGCCCATGGGGCCGATGCCCAGGTTGTTGCCGTCGCTCAGCACGCGCTTTTCCAAGCGGGCCAGGGCCTTGTCCTCGTTGACGTCGCCCAGGGTGCGAAACAGGGCCTCCTTGGCGGCAAGATAACCCGCACCCCGGTCGCCGCCGATGCAGACGCCCAGGATGCCGGGCCCGCAGCCCTTGCCCTGGGCCTGGAAGGTGGCGTCCATGAGACACTTGTACACGCCATCGAGATCACGACCGGCATCCAGCCTGGTATCGGGCAGGCTGTACTGGCAGCTGACGTTCTCGCACCCGCCGCCCTTGAGTATCAGGCGCACGCGCAGGCTCTTGCCCCGGCCCTGATGGATGTGAAACGAGGGCGAGCCCGGTCCCAGGTTGTTGCCCGAATTCCTGCCGGTGACCGAATCCACCGAGTTCTGGCGCAGGTAACCCTTCTTCGTCGCCTGCGCCGTGGCTTTCTCGAAGGCCCCCACGAAGGTGCGTTCGTCGCACCAGGACGGCAGATCCGCGTAGACGATGACGGTCCCGGTGTCCTGGCAAATCGGTTGGGAAGCATCCTTGGCCAGGACGATGTTGTCGCGGATGACATCCAGGGCATAGCTGGCCGTGGAATCTTTCGTCTCCTTCCGCGCCCCGCGTTCGATGGCCTGCACGACATCCGCGGGCAGTTCCGCCGAAGTGCGGCGGATCAGCTCAAGGAGATTGTTCTGCAGCAGCTTGGTTTCCATGGCAGCTCCTTGGAAAACTGGCAAATGGGTTTGTGCCATCGGATATTAGCTCCCGCGGGGAAGCAGGTCAAAGGATGAAGGATGACGGAGCGGGAAATTCCCGGTATGGTTTCCTCGTCAATCGTGAACCGGAAAGGGAAAGCCATGAAGTACCTGCTGTTGGGCGCGGGCCTGCAGGGCACGGCCATCGCCTGGGATCTGCTGCACAACGCCCAGGGCACCACTCAGATGGTCGTCTGCGACGGCAACGCCGACGCCCTGGGCAAGCTGGCCGCCCGCCTGGCCGACGCTCGCCTGCAGACCGTAGCGGGCGACGTGACCGACGCCGAACTCGTGCACCGCCTGATGTCCGCCGCCCAGGTCACCGTCAGCGCCGTCAACTACTGGTACAACGCCGACCTGGCCGCCAAGGCCGTCGCCGCAGGCTGCCACTTCCTGGACCTGGGCGGCAACAACGACATCGTCGCCAGGGAATTCGCCCTCACCGACCAGGCCGCCGCCGCCGATGTGGCCGTCATTCCGGACTGCGGCCTGGCCCCGGGTCTGGCCGGCATCCTCGGCCATCACCTGGCCGTCAGCCTGAACCGCTGCGAGAACCTGCGCCTGCGCGTGGGCGGTCTGCCCATGGCCCCACGTCCGCCCCTGAATTACAAGCTGGTGTTTTCGGTGCAGGGTCTGATCAACGAGTACATCGAGCCCGCCGTCGTCATCCGCGAAGGCGAGATCAAGACCGTGCCCTCGCTGACCGAGCTCGAAACCCTGCACTTTCCCCCGCCGTTCGGCGAGATGGAAGCGTTCCAGACCAGCGGCGGCACCTCCACCCTGCCCCAGACCCTGTTGGGACACGTGCGCAACCTGGACTACAAGACCATCCGCTATCCCGGGCACTGCACGCGCATCCGCCTGCTGCATGAGCTGGGGCTGTGCGACTCCGAGCCGCGGATCATCAACGGCCAGAAGGTGGTTCCGCGCGAGTTGTTGGCCACCCTGCTCGAAGAGAAGCTCCACCTGCCGGGCACGGACGCGGTCCTGCTGCTCGCGGTGGCCGAGGGCTGGGACGAGAACGGCTGCGAGGTAACCCGGCGCATCCGCATCATCGACCACCAGGACACCGATCACGACATCACCGCCATGATGCGCATGACCGGATTCCCCGCCGCCATCATCGCCCGCATGCTGGCCGCCGGCGACATCACCGCGCGGGGCACCTGCCGGCAGGAGGAGGTCGTGCCTGCCGAGGGCATGATCGCCGCCCTGAAGGACCGAAACATCGGCGTGGAAGACTGGACCGAGCGGGAGCCGCTGGAGGTATGATGACCGGCGGGAGGAATCGCGGCAGCCTGGCCGGCCTGTGGACCTGGAGCCTGCTGGCCGTGGTGTTGTTCCTGGCCCACGCGGCGAGTTTCGGTTTCGTGGTGGACGACGCCTTCATCTCCTTCCGCTACGCGGCCAACCTGGTTGCGGGCCACGGCCTGGCCTTCAACCCGGGCGAAGCCGTCGAGGGCTACAGCAATCTGCTGTGGGTGCTGCTGGTCGCCACAGGCCTGAAGGTGGGGCTGCCGGCCCTGCTCTGGGCGCGCATCCTGGGTGTGGCCTGCTCCATCGGCACCCTGCTGCTGCTGCCGGGCATCGTCCGGGCCATGTCTCCCAACGGGGAAGTGCGCTCGCCTTGGGCCGGCCGCATCGCCCAGCTCCTGGCCGCATGCACCGGGGCGGTCGCCTGCTGGAGCCTGGCCGGTCTGGAGACACCCCTGTTCGGCCTGCTGATCATTCTGTCCTGGCGGGCGGCCCTGCTGCGGTCCCCTCTTCAGGCCGGCGCCCTCGGCCTGTTGTTGGTGCTGACCCGGCCCGAGGGGCCGGCCCTGGCGCTGATGTTCACCGCCTGGTCTTTCCTTCCCGGCCGGGGACACTCATCCCTGCGGGCGCTGCCCTCCTGGATCGGACCGGTGACCCTGTTCGTCGGCACCGCCGTCTTCCTGCTCTGGCGGCACGCCACCTACGGCTGGTGGCTGCCGAACACCTACTACGCCAAGACGGGTGATTGGGGTGGGCAACTCGCCACCGGATTGCCCTACGGCCTGGGTTTCCTGCGCGACTACCTGATCGTTCCCCTGCTGGTGACGGCGTTCCTGCTGGCCCGTCGCGGCCTTGCGCTCCTGCGCCGAGTCGACGTGCTGGCCGGCGCCTGCGTGGCGGTGTTCTGGTGGTGCTATGTGGTGGCCGTCGGGGGCGACATGTTGGGGATGGATCGTTTCTTCGCCCCGGTGCTGCCGTTGATCACGACCTGGGTCGTCGCCGTGGCCGCCTCGTGCGGCTGGTGCGACCGCCCTCCGGTGCGCACGGTCTTCGGCCTGATCATGGCCACGGCACTGCTCGTGCCCACTTTTTTGGGGCAGCAACGGAGACTCGTTGATATCCACATGAGCGAAGCCAACCTGGGCGGCTGGATGCTGGCCGGCGACGCCATGGCCACCGCACCGCTGAACGGTCTCTTCAAGCCCGGTACCACCCTGGCGCTGGGCCCGGCCGGCTACATCCCCTGGCGGACCGGCCTGCTCTGCTACGATTTCTACGGTCTGGTCGACCCCCGCATCGCCCACCAGGAAGTCGAATTCACCCACCATTACGCCGGGCACGAGAAGCACGATGCGGCCCTGGTGCTGGCCCGGCGGCCCGACTACATCCTGCTGGGCAACGTGGACGTCTCCGACCGGCCGCGCACCGGCCCCTCCCCTGTCCTGGACCGCGAATCCGACATCGCCGGCAACCCCGCCTTCCGGCGCGATTATGTGCGCATGGCGGTGCCGATCGGCGAGGGGAAGTTTCTGAATCTTTTCCAGCGCAAGGATTTGCGACAGGGGGGCTGAATCAATCCGGTCCCGGATGTCCTCGGCCTGCGGCCTGCGGATTACCGGAACCGGATTGATTCAGCCCCCCTGTCGCAACACCCGTGTGGGAAAAAATCAGAATCTCTATTTCCGCGCCTGGACAGCTCGGGTGCGGTACGAATCATAGTCGGGCACAAGACGGTCATAATCGCTATCCATCAAGGGCGAGGAAATCATGAAATCGGCCGAGGCCCGGTTGCAGGCGATGGGGATGTTCCAGACGACCGCCATGCGCAAAAGCGCTTTGACGTCGGGGTCATGGGGCTGAGGTTCGAGGGGATCCCAGAAAAAGATGAGGAAGTCGATCTCGCTGTGGGCGATTTTGGCGCCGATCTGCATGTCGCCGCCCAGCGGTCCACTCTGGAGCGTGCAGATCTCGACGCCGACCTCCTGCTTCAGGATCCTGCCGGTCGTCCCGGTCGCGAATAGCTGGTGATGGGCCAGGAGCACGCGGTTGAATTTGGCCCACTCGACCAGGTCGCCCTTCATGTTGTCATGCGCGACCAGGGCGATCTTCTTGTCCCGTTCCATGGCGATTTTCTTGTGTGCCATCCCGCTTCCCGCTTTCCCGGTTCAACCCAGGCCATGACTCATTGTCCCGAATTCCGGGCGAGGGTATCACGAAAACGGCGGGGGGAATACCCGCCAGGGCAGAGAACTTGATTTTTATCTTGAGCCAAAGTCGGCTTTGCTGCAGGAAAATTCCAGATTCGGAATGATCGGAAAGATCGATTCTATCAGCGGGGAAAGGGGAACATCCAAAGGCCCCGCCGTAGGGCGGAGCCTTTGGATTAGGTTGGAAGTTCAGGGTCAATAAATCAAGTGGGCAATTAGAGATAATAAAAGAACAATCCGCAGGCCGTAGGCCGAGGACATCCCGCATCACGGTCGCATCACCGCGTTCAGATCAATCTGCGGCACCACCGGTCTGCGCGCGGCAGATAGTGGTGCTCGTGGTCGAGGGAGAACGCCACGCCGAAGGCCCGGCCGCAGATGTCGCGCCGCGGAACGAACCCGAACCAGCGCGAGTCCCCGCTATGGTCTCGGTCGTCCCCCAGCATCAGGTAGTGATCCTCGGGCACCGTGACGGGACCGAAGGTGCGGCGCGGTTCACCGTTCGGCTCCAGGGCGATCAGGTGGGCGCGACCGGGAAGTTCCTCGCGAAAGAAACGCTTCTTTCCCGCCTCGTCCCCCATCTCGCCGCGCAGGTCGGGGGCATCGGTCGGGGTGTAGACCAGGGCCGTCCCGTTGATCACCAGCCGGCCGTCATGCATGGCGATCACGTCACCGGGCAGGCCGATGACGCGTTTGACCAGACGATTTCCGTCGGCCGGGGACCAGAAGGTGACGATGTCGCCCCGGTCGGGACCACCCCAGCGAGCCAGGGCGATGCGCGTGAAAGGGACGTGCAGATCGTAGGCCAGCTTGTTGACGGCGATGCGGTCGCCGATCAGGACGCTCGGCTGCATGCTGCCGGTGGGAACGTCGTTCCAGTCGGCCACCGCCGAGCGGAAAGACAGCACCGCCACCATCATCAAGGCGGTTGTGAACAGCCAGTGGCGCGTGATGCGCCGCAGGAGCAGCGGATGGCTGGCGAGCATGGAAAACCTCCGAAAGCCGGGGAGCGAGGAGCGACCGGGTTCATACGTCGCGGATCGGCGATCGGTTCCCTCCGGATCCCAGCGGCCGGCCCGACTGCCCGGCGATCCCCTTCGACTTCTTCGATCCGGGGTCGGACCTTGCTCGGGCCTTGCCTGATCCATTACTATCTGTTGCGGGAATATGCACCACCGACCGGCCGGACGACAGCCCCCGCCGCGGTCCCTTTCCCATCCGTTCCAACGAGATGGTCCGAACAGAATTTCATGAAGGAGCGCCTTCCCCATGCCGGGAAAGAGACTTGATACGGGAACTCTCCCCGCTGCGGCCTTGACCCTGGCTGCCCCGGGATTGGCGCTGCTCGGTGTGGCGCAACTGTTCAGAGGGGCCGTTTTTTCCGCTGCCTTGGCCTTCAGCTGTGCCGCGGTCGTCTACCTTGTGCGCTCCAGCCTGGGCAAGGCCGAGGTGACCTGGGCCCGTTTTGCGGCAATCCTGGGGGTGACCGGCGTTTTCCTGGGGTTGGCAGGCCGTGCCCTCCCCAGCCCGGATTTCTATTCCTTGCGAGCAGGAGCCGCGTGGGCACCGGCAATTGCAGGCGGATTGTTGTTGGCCGGGGCGCTTCTGGTGGGGACGACCCGCCGCTTGAAAAACCTGGATTCGATATTGGCAGGCTCTGCCCTGGCCCTGGCCCTGTTCCATCTGGTCCCCATGCTGTCACGGTTCATGGTGGGTTATTGGCTGGCGGCCTTCATGCTCCTGCCGCTCGCAAGCTACCTGGTTTTCCATTTTTGGGCTCGCGACGGGGCGGACCAAGGTTCGCTGTCGCATCTGTCGACGCCCAGAAAAGTGCTTTGGACTTCGGCCTGCGGGATATTCCTGGCCGTGATCATCCTGAAGAGCGCATGGGTCGGGGACGACGCGTTCATCAGTTTCCGGACCGTGGACAATTTCCTGCATGGATACGGTTTGACCTGGAACGTCGGCGAGCGCGTCCAGACCTACACCCACCCCTTCTGGCTGATCCTGATGACCCTGGGCAGGGTGATCAGCGGTGAATTCTATTACACGTCCATCGCGGTGGGGTCGGGGTTCAGCGTTCTCGCGGTCCTATTGATCACCGGGAAATTGGGCCGGAATCCGATCTCCGTGGTCTGGGCCGTTCTGGTTGTGAGCTTCTCCAAGGCCTTCATCGACTACGCGACCTCCGGCCTGGAAAACCCCCTCGCCTATCTTCTGCTGGCGGCGTTCCTGGTGGAGTGGTTCAAGCAGCAGGTGACGCTCAGGAGCCTGTTTTGGCAGTCGTTGCTGGCAGCTCTGATTACCTTCAACCGGATGGATCTCCTGCTTCTGGTGGCCCCGGCTGTGGCCGTCACGGTTGTCCGGGTCCACGGGCACGCAGGCCGGAAAATCCGGCTTCCCTTTTTGGCCGGATGGGCGCCGTTCATCCTGTGGGAATTGTTCTCGCTGGTTTACTACGGGTTCCCTTTTCCCAACACCGCCTACGCCAAGCTGGGATCGGGGGTCCCCCAGACCACCCTCATCCAACAAGGTTACAGATTCCTTCTCGATTCGCTGTGGCGCGATCCCGTGACCCTGGCGGTCATCACCGGGGCGATGGTTCTTCCGCTGTTCGGTGCGGTCAAAAGGAACGGGCCGTTGGTCGTGGGTCTGCTCCTGTACATGCTGTACATCCTCAAGGTCGGCGGGGATTTCATGAGCGGACGCTTCCTGGCCGTCCCGTTCTGCATGGGCCTCGCCATGCTTGTCCGCAGCCATTCGGCGACGGCCCGGACAGGCGTCCTGAGCTGGATCCTGCTCGCCTTTTTCACGACGCTGTTGCCCCAGAACCCCTGGGCCGCCGGCCGCGACTATGTGGAACAACCCCGGGTAGGCGGGATCGCGGATGAGCGCGGCTTCTATTTTCCCGCGTCCTCCATGCTGTTGTCCCAGCCGGGACATCCTTACGGAAACGACGCCCAACACCCCTTCACCCGGTGGATGAAGCTCGGGGCGAGTACCCGGGGCGCGGGCCGCCAAACCGTCCTGCATGGAGCTGTCGGGGTGCTGGGTTTTACCGCCGGTCCCTCCGTCCATGTCATCGACATGATGGGGTTGGGGGATCCGTTGCTGGCGCGGTTGCCCGCCGTCCGGGCCCAGGAATTCCGGATCGGCCATTACCGGCGGAAAATCCCCGGCAATTATTTCGACCGCCAAAACGGAGAGGCCGACCGGTTGATTTCCCCGGGTCTGGATGAATACAATCGGATCCTGCAGGAAGTCATCAGCGGCCCGGTCTTCTCTCTTTCGCGCTTGAAATCGCTGGCGGCGATGAACACGGGATCATGCGACCATCTGCTGCCCCGGGCCCATTTCGCAAAAGGCCGCTACATATTCATGATCCCCCTGTCCGCGGCCACGTCCTACGACAATCTGGTCCGGGCCGGATTGTCCGCCGCCGCCGCTTGGGAATACGACAATGCCCTGGCGTCGTTCGATGCCGCCATCCGCAACGATCCCCGTCGGCCCGCCGCCTACCTGGCCAAGGGCTTGGTCCACCAGCAAAGGGGCCAGCTGGACAAGACCCTGGCGGAATTCCGCCGGGCCGCCCAGCACGACCCACGCGCCGCAGAACTGGTCGCCAAGGTCACGGCGGACATCCGGAACGAAGCCGGTTCGTAACCGTCGGGACAGCTCAGTCCAGCAGATCCCCCAGCACGTCCTTGTGGACGGTGAAGCTGAGCATCTTCAGCTTGATGTAATCCGCGCGCCACATGTAGTAACCCTTGAACTGACCCAACCTGCTGCTGCGGTTTGAATCCTTGATCAGGTACCAGTTCACTCGGTCCACGGTGGTGCGTCCGACCAGGTGCACGCCGTGGTCGTCGGTTGTGGTACGATTCTCGATGCGCATTTCGCGGCTGGCCTGGTTGATGGACGCCGTGGGGATGTCCCACTCGGGGATGATGGCCTTGTCGACCATGCCGTCCATCCCGGGCTCGGAGTTGTCGCCGCCGATGGCCATGCTGTAGCCCATGTCCACGGCCTTGTCGATGGTGGCCATGAAATCGTCCAGAGACAGGTTCAGGTACTGGTCGGTCCGACGCCAGTTGTCGTGCACATCCAGCATCACGCGCGTCCCGAAGGGGGCGTTCATGCGCGAGACGCACGAGACGTAATCGGCGGGATCCAGTTTGAGCACGTCGTGCAGGAAGGTCCGGGGGTCGTAGGTTTCGCCGTCATAGCGGAACGTCTCCGGCACCGGGCCCAGACGGGCGTCCAGAATGCCGCGCACCGCCGCAAGATTGCGTTCGATGTCGATGTTGCCGCTGTCCAGGACCCACTCCAAGTAGCCCTTGAGCTCGGCGATGAGTTCGCGGTGGTCGTGGCGGCCGTCGGCCGACAGCACCCCCGGATAGGCCGACTGGGGCACGGCGCCGTACCGGCTGTAGATGATCAGGGTGCCGTCGCTCTCTCCGCCCTCATCCACGGGCGAATGGCCGTATTCCTGCAAGTAGCGGCGGGCCTTCTCCACATATTCCCAGTAGACGACCCACAACTTCGAAAGCTCCACATCGACGTCTGCGATGCGGTGGGTTTCGCTCTCCATGAACGAAACCGAACTGAAAGCCCAGCAGGTGCCGGTGTAGAACTGGGGCACCGGCGGGTTGTGCCACAGCTGGTCGAAATCGTCGGGTCCTTCGGGGGCGGACACCTGGGACCAATCCACGCGCAGATCCTGCTCGGCGTCCGCCTTGGCCTCGGCCTCGGCGGCGTAGCGGTCGTCGACGACCCGGCGCAGGGAATCGCGTGCCGCCTGACCGGCCTTGAAGGCCTCGGTCATCTCGTCCAGCACCGGGTACTGGTTGTGGGGCCGATAGACGGCATCCTGGGCACTGGCAACGGCGGCGGCAAGGACCAGGGCCGCCACAACCGGAATCAAACGCTGAAACATGAAGGCACTCTCCTTGGCAGGGTTTGGGTGTTCGGTCGACTATAGGCCGGGCGGGCCGCCGGAGCAACCCTTGACAGGATCCGGTCGGTTCCCATAACCTCCTTCATCACTCCGGTTTGAGCAGGATTCGGCGCGAGGAGACAACGTGGCGGCACCCCGAGGACAATGGAGCGGCAAGCTGGGGTTCATTCTGGCTGCGGCGGGCAGCGCCGTGGGCCTGGGCAACCTGTGGAAGTTCCCCTACATCACCTACGAGAACCACGGCGGAGCCTTCGTGCTGGTCTATCTGGGGGCGATCGCCCTGGTCGGCATTCCCATCATGCTGGCCGAAATCATCCTCGGTCGACGCACCCAGCTGAGTCCCGTGGGCGCCATCCGCAAGCTGGCCGCCGGCCGGGCGGGCGGGTCGGCGTGGACCGGCCTGGGCTTCCTGGGGGTCGCCTCCGGCTTCGTGATCCTCAGCTACTACTCCATCGTGGCCGGTTGGACCCTGCGCTACACCTGGATGGCGCTGGGCGGCCAACTGGAAGCCCTGGCCGCCGAGCCGGGAGCGTTGGGCACGTTTTTCGGAGGTTATGTCGCCGACGGCAGCCAGCAGATCCTCGGCAACGGAGCCTTCATGCTTCTGACCATCGGGGGCGTCTATTTCGGCGTGAAATCGGGGATCGAGAGGGTGGCCCGGGTGCTGATGCCCCTGCTGGTGCTGATCCTGCTGGCCATGGCGGTCTACGCCACAACCACCGCGGGCTTCGGCAAGGCCGTCACCTTCCTGTTCCGGCCCAGCTTCGGCGAACTGACGACCCACGCGGTCCTCGAGGCGGTGGGCCACGCGTTCTTCACGCTCAGTCTGGGGATGGGCGCCATCCTCACCTACGGCAGCTACATGGGGAAGAACGAATCGGTGCCCCTGGCCGGGATCGCCATCGCGGTGATCGACACCATCATCGCCATCCTGGCCTGCATCGTGATGTTCTCCATCATCTTCACCTTCGACATGGACGTCACCAAGAGCGCGGGGATCCTCTTCACCACCTTGCCGGCGGTCTTCTACCAGCTCAGCGGCGGCGGCCTGATCGCCTCGGCGTTCTACATCCTGGTGGCCTTCGCGGCCCTGACCAGCACCATCAGCCTGCTGGAGGTTGTCTCCAGCTACGCCATCGACGAACTGAAATGGACCCGGCACCAGGCCACCTTGACCATGGGGCTGGCGATCTTCCTCTTCGGCATCCTCAACGCCCTGAGCCTGGGCGCGGTCTCGGGCATCTCGAACTTTTCGCCTCTGGGCAGCGCCCACGCGGGCCTGTTCAACACCCTGGACTACCTGGCCTCCAACTGGATGCTGCCCGTCGGCGGCCTGCTCATCGCCATCTTCACCGGGTGGTTCCTGTCTCCCAAGGAGACCTGGGACGAAATGCGACAGGGCAGCCCCGGTTGCCGCTCGCTTTACGACGGCTGGCTGGTGTTGATCCGTTTCGCCGCACCCATCGCGGTGGGCGCGATCATCTTCAGCATCATCTTCCTGGGCATGGAATACCAGTAGCTCAGTTGAGGTTGGTCAATCCCATGCGGATGGCCAACCGGGTCAGATCCGCAACCGAGCCACACTCCAGCTTCCGCATCAAGGAAGCCCGGAAGGTGTGGACGGTCTTGTGGCTGATGCCCAGCTTGGCGCCGATCTCCTTCACCGATAATCCCTCAGCCAGCAACTGCAGGGTTTGACGCTCGCGGGGAGTGAGCCGGTTCAGGATGGGCGGCCCGGTAACCTGGCCTTCGCTGTCATCTGGACCCAGGACATCGGCCACCCGCTCTCCCACGTACCGGGGGCCCTGCATGACCAGAACCAGGGCGTCCTTGAGCTCCTCGAACGAAGCGGACTTCATGAGATAGCCGCGCGCGCCGTTCTTGAAGGCGGTGGCGACGAAATCACGTTCCCGGTGCATGGACACCACGACACAGCGGGTGCGGTTATCGGGCAGGTGGGTGATGGCGCGAATGGCCTCGATGCCGTTGAGTTTGGGCATGGTGATGTCGACCAGGGCGATATCCGGCTGGATCCGGGCCACGAGCTTGACCAGTTCGTCCCCGTCGGCGGCGGTACCACAGACATCGAATTCGGGATCGGCGTCGAAGCAACGACGCAGACCTTCCAAGACAAGGGTGTGATCGTCGGCGAGCACGATATTCATGGGGCGACCTCGCTCGTCACGGGGCTGCGGGTTATACCCGCGGCAGGTTGATGGTGATTCGCGCGCCACGACCGGCGTGGGCACGCATGGTTCCTCCCAGCGGTTCGAGTCTTTGTCGAATGCTGAAGAGTCCGAAACCTCCTTCCTTCCAGGGTCCCTCTTTGGTCTCATCCGATTGGTCGAATCCCCGACCGTCATCGGCGACCATCAACCGGATCTCGCTCTCAGTACATGACAATATAATTTCAATTTTTGTGCAACCGGAATGTTTGAGAGAGTTGGTCAGCAGCTCGCCGGTGATCCGATACAGCAAAACGCTTCCGGGAGCCCCCGGGGGCAAGGTCCGGCCCTTCAACGCGAGGCGGCAGGGTATGCCGTGGTTCCGCTCGAACTTGCGCGCCAGGGCCTGCAAGGCGGCCGGCAAACCCAACTCATAAAGCATCGGAGGACTGAGATCAAAAGTCAAGTCCTGGGTCTTGTGCATCGTGTCGCGCAGAAGGTTGATGACCATCCGAAGCCGCTCGGGGTCGGCGACACCGTCCTGCAGGCAGGACTGCAGCTGGAAGTGCATACCCGTCAGATCCTGGCCGATGGTGTCGTGAAGAAGCTGCGCCAGCTCGCGGCGTTGCGCCTCCTCGGCCTCGTCCAGTTGCAGGGCCAGTGAGCGCAGGGCTTTTTCGTCCTTCGCCCGCTGGGTGACGTCCCGGACCAGCGCGAGATAATCGCCCCGCCCGTACGGGGTGACCCTCACCTCGAATGACAATTTGCGCTGGTTTCGCTTCAACACGAAATTGGCCACGGCCGGGGTTTCCCCCATCTTCACCCGCTCCACGACGTCCTCAAGCACCGGGGCCATGTCCGGACCCAGGAATTCGTATAGGTCCTTATGGAACAATTTCGCGGAAAGCCGGAAGTTGGGGTCGTCCCTTCCGATCAGAAGATCGAGGATCTGTCCCCTGGCCGAAAACATCACCAGGGTGTCGGGCAGGGCGTCCAGGATGGCTCGGTTGTGGGCCTCGCTCCGCTCCAGGCGCAACCACAGGGCGCGGTGTTCCAGGGCGGAGCCGATCAGGTTGCTGACGACCTGCAGCAGGTGCCAGTCCGTGGGGTACCACGGCCGGGCCTGGTTCACCGCATCGAACCCCGTAAACCCGATGGTGGTTCCGCTATTGTCGTGCAGAGGCACGACGATCAGGGACTTGATCCCCTGGGCCAGCAGGGTTTCCTTCACCGACCCGGCCTCAGGGGGCAGATCTTCGACAACTGGAATTTCCAGGATACCCCCCCCTTCCAGAGGATCCAGGAAGTAGGCCGAGCCGGCCATCTCCAGGTTCTGTAGGTTATCCCTTTGGGCCGAAATCCCCTCGGCGCACCACTCATGAGTGTTGGACAGGGTCCGGGCTGTCAGGTCGTAGAGGAAGACGTAGCTGCGGTCGGCGCCCACGAAGGCGCCGATCTCGGCCAGGCAGGCGATGATGGCCGCATCCAGCTTGTCCGGCGGGAGGCCGGAAAACGACACGGATATCTGGGCGACCAGGGCCTCCAGTTCGGCACGGCGTTCGAGATCCAGATCGGGGGGCAGTGCGACCCAAGGCCGGGATTGATCCATGTCCGGTAACCTCCTGGGACCATTATGGCACAGTTGCCCGGCTCGGGGAACCAACTCGACAACGGTTCCCGCCGGTTGTTCCTGACCGCTTCGGTGTGTTATCTTTCGCGAATCGACGCTGAATATCACCGGGAGGTCGAGGGTGAACCCCGTCTCACAGGACTTGGATCGCGATACGTTCCGCCGCCTTATTTGCCAAGGCATTCCCGACGAGATGCCCCCCGCCCCGTCTGAGGATGCGGCCGTCAGCCGCGCCCCGGTGCGGCCCCTCGTACTGAGGGATGCGGAAAAGCGCCTGGCTGTGGCCAACGCCCTGCGCTATTTCCCCGCGCACCTGCACGCCGAACTGGCCGGCGAATTCGCGGCCGAACTGGCCCGTTGGGGCCGCATCTACATGCACCGCTTCCGGCCCGCCTACGCCATGCGGGCGCGTCCCATCGACATGTATCCGGCCCGCTGCCGGCAGGCCGCCGCCATCATGGTCATGATCCAGAACAACCTGGATCCCGCCGTGGCGCAGCATCCCTACGAGCTGATCACCTACGGCGGCAACGGCACCGTCTTCCAGAACTGGGCCCAGTACCTGCTGACCATGAAGTATCTGGCGGAGATGACCGAGAACCAGACCCTCGTGCTTTACTCTGGCCACCCCCTGGGCTTGTTTCCCTCCCACCCTGATGCCCCGCGCGCCGTGGTCACCAACGGCATGGTGGTCCCCAACCACAGTAGCGGCGAGGACTACCTGCGCATGAGCGCGCTGGGCGTGACCAGCTACGGTCAGATGACGGCCGGCAGTTTCATGTACATCGGTCCCCAGGGCATCGTCCACGGCACCACCATCACCATCCTGGGCGCCGGCCGAATGTACCTGGATTGCGGCGACCCGGAGCACCCCTTGCGGGGCAAGCTCTACGTGAGCAGCGGCCTGGGCGGCATGAGCGGGGCGCAGGGCAAGGCCGCGGTCATCGCCGGCTGCGTTGGCGTGCTGGCGGAAGTCAACCCCGACGCGGCACAAAAGCGCCTGGAGCAGGGCTGGGTCGACGAGTTGCACACCGATCTGCCGAAACTGCTGGAGCGGATCCGCGCCGCCAAGGCGGCCGGCGAAGCGGTCGCCCTGGCCTATCTGGGCAACGTGGTTGACCTGTGGGAAGCGCTGGCCGACAGCGACATCGACGTGGAGCTGGGCAGCGACCAGACCAGCCTGCACATCCCGTACACCGGGGGTTACTACCCCACCGGCATGACCTACGACGAGAGCAACGCCATGATGGCCGCCGACCCCGCCCGGTTCAAGGAGCGGGTCCAGGCCACCTTGCGCCGGCACATCGCGGCGGTGGGGCGGTGCGTGGACAAGGGCACGAATTTCTGGGACTACGGCAACGCGTTCCTGCTCGAGTGCAGCCGGGCCGGCGCAGACATCACGCGGCCCGACGGCGGGTTCATCTACCCCAGCTACGTCGAGAACATCATGGGCCCCTTGTGCTTCGACTACGGCTTCGGACCCTTCCGCTGGGTGTGCACCAGCGGGGATCCGGCCGACCTCGAGACCACCGACCGCATCGCCGGCGACGTGACCGAGAAGCTGGCCGCCGCTGCGCCGCCCGAGATCAGGCAGCAGTACCTGGACAATCTCCGGTGGATCCGCCAGGCCGGCGCCAACAAGCTGGTGGTGGGCAGCCAGGCCCGGATCCTGTACAGCGACGCCGCCGGGAGGCGGGCCATCGCCGAGCAGTTCAACGCCGCCGTCGCCCGGGGCGACATCTCCGCGCCGGTGGTCCTGGGCCGCGATCACCACGACGTCTCCGGCACCGACAGCCCCTACCGCGAGACCAGCAACATCCGCGACGGCTCCATGTTCTGCGCCGACATGGCCGTGCAGAACGTCATCGGCGACGGCTTCCGCGGCGCGACGTGGATCAGCCTGCACAACGGCGGCGGCGTGGGCTGGGGCGAGGTCGTCAACGGCGGCTTCGGCATGGTCTTGGACGGCACCGAAGACGCCCACAGGCGGCTGCACGCCATGTTGCACTGGGACGTGAACAACGGCATCGCCCGCCGGGCCTGGGCCCGAAACGAAGGGGCCGAATTCGCCATCGCGCGGGCCATGGAGCAGGGTGACGGTTTGCAGGTCACCTTGCCCGAGCACGCCGATCCGGACCTGATCGCCGATTCCATCCGCAACGCTTTCGCCGACCACCAGGAGTAACCGTGGAAATGCAGCCGCAGCAGACACCTCAGGCAGAAGCCCTTGCCCGCCCCCACGTCCCCGCCCTGGATCAGATCCTCGGCAAGCCCTTTCCGGTGCTGGACGACGGCCTGGTGCGCGTGGTGGATTACATGGGCGACGACGCCGCGGTGGTGCAGGCCGCCCGCGTCAGCTATGGGGCCGGCACGAAAAAGGTCAGTGACGACCGCGGCCTGATCCGCTACCTGCTGCGCAACCACCACACCACACCCTTCGAGATGTGCTCGTTGAAGCTCCACGTGCGCGTGCCCATGGACGCGTGGCGGCAGTGGATCCGACACCGGACCGCCTCGGTGAACGAGACGAGCACGCGCTACTCCGTGGCCATCGACGCCGCCCAACGCACCGCGCCCGACCAGTGGCGCATGCAGGCGGTGGACAACAAGCAGGGCAGCGACGGCACGGCCTCTGCGGATCTCGGCGCCGAACTTTCGCGGGCCGAAGCGGAATTGCAGGACCAGGCCCGGGCCGTCTACAACCGCCGCCTGGAAGCCGGGATCGCCCGCGAACAGGCCCGCAAGGACTTGCCCCTGTGCACCTACACCGAAGCCTACTGGAAGATGGATCTGCACAACCTGCTGCACTTCCTGGCCCTGCGCATGGACGCACACGCCCAGCAGGAGATCCGCGCCTACGCCGCGGTGATCGGTCGGGAGATCGTCGCCCGCTGGGTGCCGTTGACCTGGGAAGCCTTCGAGGATTATCGGATGGGCGCCTTGGGCTTTTCGCGCATCGAGGCGGCGGTTCTGGCCGCCATGGGAGCCGGCGACCATGAGCAGGCCCTGGCCGTGGCCCGCGAGGCCGGCTGGCTGAAGCCGTCCAAGCGCGGCGGCTTGTTGCGCAACCGCGAACGCCGGGAATTCGAAACCAAGTTACAGACGCTCAACCTGTCCGCCCCGTGGGGAGAGACGGGCTGATTTCCCGCTACTCGAGGAGATCCCACCATGGCCAAGTGCGCCGACTGGTACTACCACCGCAAGGGCTGAACGAGCTGCACCCGGTCGCAGGGGTTCCTTGCGCAGCATGACGTGGACGTGAAGGAAGAGACGAGCGCCGCCAAGAAGCTCGGCGCCGAAAAAGCCCGCGAGCTCATCAAGAGCGCCAGCAGGATCGTCGTGATGAAGGGCAAGAAGGTCACGACGTTCGATCGCAAGCAGGACAAGCCTTCAGAGGACGAGATGCTGGCAGCCATGCTCGGCACCACCGGCAATCTGCGCGCGCCGACGGTGGTGCGCGGCAAGACCGTGCTCGTGGGATTCAACGCGGAGATCTACGAGGAATTCCTCGGCTAGGCCACTCCTCGGCTAGGCCACTCCTCGGCTCGACCACTTGGCCCTGCTTCACCAACATGTTAGGATGGCCGAAAGGATACCGTACCTCGTTCAACGGTGGAGTTTCTGCATGTCCAAGATCCTTCTCTACAGCGCGGTGGTCGTCAGCGGCGCGGCGGTCCTCATCATCGAGATCCTCGGCGCAAGGCTGCTGGGCCCCTACTTCGGGGTCAGCCTGACGGTGTGGTCGGCCCTGATCGGCGTCACCCTGGCGGCCCTGAGTTGCGGCTACGCCCTGGGCGGCCGCTGGGCCGACGCGGACCCGGCACCCACCAGGTTCGCCGCCCTGTTCCTGACCGGCGGCGCCTTGACCCTGCTCCTGCCGCTGATCCAACGCCCCGTCATCACCCTGGTCGCCGGCCTCGGCTTGCGGGCCGGTTCCCTGGCCGGGGCGATGGTGCTGATGTTCCCGCCCCTTTTGGTGCTGGGCATGGTCACCCCCTTCGCGGTCCGCCTGAACACCGCCCGCCTGGACCAGGTGGGCCGGGCCGCGGGCAACCTGTTCGCCGTTTCCACTCTCGCCAGCGTATTCGCCGCCGTGGCCACGGGATTCTGGCTCATTCCGATCCTGGGCGTTCGTCGGCTCCTGGTCGCCACCGGGGCCATGCTGCTGGGCATGGGCCTGGCGCTGGTGGTCCGCACCCGCACGAAATCCCTGGCGCTGCTGGCGGTCCCCGCTTTCGTGGCCCTGGGTCTGGCCGGCGCTTCAAGACCCCAACCCGCACCACAGCAGGGGCTCCTCGCCGTCACCCCCAGCCCCTACGGTGAGATCCGCGTGCTGGACCACAAGGGCATGCGCTTCATGCTCATCGACGGGTCCTCCCACACCATGGTCGACCCGACGACTTTCGCCTCCGATTTTCCCTATGTGAACGTGTTGCAGATCGGCAGGGAATTCCTGCCCCAACCGGGACGGATGCTGCTGGTGGGGCTGGGCGGGGGTTCGGTGGCCAAGTCATACGCCAAGGCCGGATGGCGGGTCGACGCGGTGGAGATCGATCCGGTGGTGGCCCGGTATGCGGTGCGCTGGTTCGGATTGAAAGCAGACGAAGCAACCGTTTATCTGGCGGACGGCCGGCGCTTCCTCGAGGAGCAGGACCCGGGAACCTACGATCTGATCGTCATGGATGCCTTCGGCGGCAGTTCCATACCCTTTCATCTGGTAACTCGGGAAGTGTTCGATCTTGTCCGCTCGCGGCTCAAACCCGAGGGTTTGTTCGCCATGAACGCCGAGGCCGTGGGCTGGCACCACCCGCTGATCGAATCGTTGGCCGCCACCCTGCAGTCGGTCTTCCCGCACGTGCAGGTGCTGCCCATGGTGGAACCTCCCGACAAGCTGGGAAACCTGGTGCTGCTGGCCGCCGACCGGACCCTGGAACTGGGCCGCGAGCTGGGGCAACCCGGGTCCCGCTGGAGCGGTCAATACGATCTGGTCCACGCCTGGGCCAACCGCTTCGGCCCTACGCCGGGCCGGGGCCGGGTCCTGACCGACGATCACAACTCCGTGGATGTGTGGTCCGACGCCATCAACCTGGTCGCCCGGAAGGACCTGCACAAATACTTCGCCGATACCGAAATGGCATGGTAGCTAGCCCCCCGCGCCCAGGGGTTTGATCTCCCCGCTTTCCTCGATTTCCACGGGGTAGCCCTCCACCGCATCCGGCAACCGGCCGCGCAATTGGGGAGTCAGTTCCAGCACGTAGATCCTCAGGCAAGGTGCGCCGGTTTCGGTTTGTCCCTCCGCAACCATGGTCACACCGGGGATCTGCATCCAGCCGGCGGCATGATCCTTCAGAACGGCGCTGATATCCCGGGTCGGATGGGCCACGCCCTCGTCTCCTTGTTGGGGTGAGCGACAGCCGGCGACGGCGACCATCAGGAAAAGCAAGCATACCACCGGCACCCAAGTTCTCCTGCTCATCTCTATATTCCCTCCCGAAAGAAACGGCCGGCGCCACCCTGGAACGCCGGCCGCACGATTCACTTCAGGCGAAGCGGATCAGTTGCCCACCATGGAAGCGCCCAGGAAGCTCAGCACCTCGTCGATGGGGTTGGCGATGGCCGCCGACCGGGAACCGGCGAACAACAGGCCCACCGCACGGGGATTGCTCGTCGCATCCTCGACCATCAGCGAACCGGAATCGCCGCCGGCCAGGAACTTGCTGCCCTTGTTGTCGATGACGATCTGTCCGGTGTAGGTCTTGGTGAAGGCCGTCGAGCCGGCGCACTCGTCCTCGTAGGACACGCTGACGGTGGCGTTCAGGCCCGAGACGCTGCTGCGGGTCAGGCCCGTGGTCCGGCCGCTCTTCTTGACGTTTTGGCCCACATAGGCGGCCACGGTCTGGCTCGACAGGGTGCCGATCTCCAGGATGGCGCCGCTGGGGTCGACCATGCCGCTGATGATGGTCGCGGTGGAGCAGTCGACGTTGTTGTTGGGAATGGAATGGCTGACCACGAGGGTCGCCACGTCCTGGCCGCTGGCGGCGTTGCAGCCGATGTCGATCAGGCCGGGCTGGACGATGGGATCACCTGTGGTGGCCTTGCGACCGTTGCCGCCGTTGACGATGTCGGCTTCGAACACGTGGTAGTTGCTCAGGATCCGCAGCTGGCCGCCCACCTGGATCAGGGAACCCAGGGTGCCGCCGCAGCAGTAGCCGTTGGCCAGGTCATAGTGCCAGCCGCCGGAGGTGCCCATCTGGATGGGAGGAGTCTGCAAGGCCTTGTGGTCAACGCTGCCGCCGCCGCCCCCGCCGCCGCCGGGCTTGCCCTTCATGGCAACGATGGGATCGGTCAGCAGGATCTTCACCGGAACGCCGTCGATATCGGCCGGCATGGCGCCCATGGCCTTCTCGGAGGTGACCAGGAGCAGAATGGCGGGATTTCCGTTTTCATCAATGGTCGTAGCCGTGCCGATGACGTCCTGGGTGGCCATCAGGGCGGTGGTGTTCCGCTCCTGGATGGCCATGACTTCGCGCACGGCCGGGTTGAGGGCGCCCGTGGTGCGCAAGGCCTGATCGGTGTTGGGTGATGTTGGCGCGACATCGGAATCGGAGCACCCCTGGATCAGGAGCATTCCAGTCAACAATACGGCCAAGGTCATGAAGATGCCGAAGCGGGTGATGTGCTTCATTCTGACGGTCCTCCCATGTATGGAAACAAGGTCGGGCGGAGGCGAGCCCCCGTCATGCGAGGCAGAGACCGTACCTTTAATCAGTAATGAGTGTCAACATTAAAATTTGTTATAAAATTATCGTAACACTATGGCGTAACGCGGATAAAGATCGGCAAATGGTCACTGATATTCTTGTCGTAAGCCGACCAACCGCTGCTGAAATAGTTATCGAGCCGAACAACCCGGACGTCGCTTCCCGTTTTGTCGAGGGCTAAAAAGAGAGGCGCTGTCACCAGGACGTGATCCAGGTGGCTGGGCCAGGAAGGATAGGACCACCCGCTGGACGGCCCTTGGGCGATGGACATATCGGCAAAACGATAGCGCTCCGGGTCACTGATGAAGTTCTGGAAGACGTTGTTCGACTCCCCATCGGTCAGCTCGTCGTTGAAATCCCCGACCATGATCACGCTCATCCCGGCGAAGTTTTCCTCGATGTAGGCCTGCAAGGCCAGGTTCGCGTTGAGGCGCCGGGTCTCCTCGTCCCAGGAATCGGTCAGATCGATCTGGTTGTTTCCGCAGCACTTGTAATGGTTGTCGATGACCACGAACGGGGCGTCGCCGAACGTCCCCTGCAGCACCAGGGGCGAGCGGGGCAAATCGCTCTCGCGGGTCAGGATTTCGTAGATGGATTCGACCGTCAGCAGGCCGTCGGTCTTGTAGAGGTAGGCCAGGTTGATGTCGTAGCCGGCGCTGCCGGCGCGAAAACCTTGGTATCCGGTCAGGGTCGCATCGAGAGCCTTGAACTGGGCGGCGTCCTTGATCTCCTGCAGGGCGACGATGTCGGCGTCCAGGGCTTCCACAGCCTGCGCCAGGTCCTCCACCGTGGTCTGGCCGTTCTTGGGGAACGACTCCACGTTCCAGGACACCACCTCCAGGGTGGAGTCCGTGCCGATGGCGGCGGCCGCGAAGGGGTTGGTGTCCTCCGGCAAGGTCGTCTGGTCCGTGGTGCCGCAACCGGCCACCATCAGAACGGCGCTCAAAAGGAAAATACCCGCCAAATGGCGTGTCATGATCGCTCGACCTTTCTTCCCCTGCCTACCGGAATGATAATACCATTGCTCATGAGATAGCAATATCATCGTGCGGCGATTCCGGAATCCGGATGCGCAGGCAGATGAAGAAGCCCGCCACCGCCACCGCCCCGGCCATCAGGAAAACATACTGGAAACCGAAGCGGTCCCAGATCCACCCCGACAAGACCGGCAGGGTCATGGCCACCGCGTGATCGATGGTGATGCCCAGGGAGATCGTGGGAGTGATGTCCGCAGGATCCCGCGCGATCTTCTTCAGATAGGTTGTGCGCGCCACGCGCAGGGCGAACAGGACGATATCCAGCACGTAGGCCCCGTAGAGCAGCCACAGGTCGTAGGGTGCCGGCAGCAGGGCCGAGGCGAAGGCGTAGATCAGACACACCAGCAGCAGCAGCACCTCGTCGGCGGCCAGCACGATGCGCTCCCCCACCCAGTCGATCACATCGCCAAGGAGCGGCCGCATGACCACCCCCAGCACCGACGCGATGAAGTACAGCAGCGCCATGGTGGACACCGGGACCTGGTGCAACGAAACCAGCACCCAGGAGCCGAAGACCAGGAAGATCTGCTTGCGGATGCCGAACAGGGCGCTGATGGCGTAAAAAAGCCGGTACTCCCGGTGGAAAACCATCTTGCGCGATGGGGGATCCTGATGCCCCAGATGAAGCTGCAGGTAGAAGACCCCCGTGATGACGGCGAACATCGCCCCCAGCAGGTAGAAAATCTCGTAGCGGTCGCCCCAGAAGTGAGCCAGGACCCACACCAGCGAAACCCCGACGATGGTGCCCAGGTTGCGCGCCCCGCCCAGCTGGCCCAGGCGTCGGCCCTCGCCGCCCCGAGTGGCCAACTTCAGCCCCAGCGGACCCTCCACCGCGAAGATGATGTGGTCGCCCAGGGACCACACCACGATGCTCAGCACCAGCACCGTGGTCCCGCGGGCCAGGAAACCCAGTCCCAGGGCCCCGGCTGCGGTCAGGACCATGGCCACCGCCGCGATGCGGCTTTCCCGCAACCGCAGCAGCAACATCCCCATCACCGCGAATATCAAAAAGCCCGGCAACTCGCGCGGAAATTCCAGCCAACCGCGGTTCTCGGCGGTGAACAGGTGCACGTCCGACAGGTAGTTGTTCAAGGTGCTGGTGAAGATGCCGGAGACGGCGCCGAAGCTCAGGGTCGCCATCAGCAGCATCAGGAAATCCCCGCGGGGAAGGCGGCGACCGATCATGGCGCGAAACCCGCCGCGGGAGGTTCGGGATCCTCGCGCCGGGGTGATTTCTGGTCCGGTCCGCGCCGGAACAACCACGTCATTTGGGCCAGGCGCTCGCCGTCGGCCCAGCCCCGCCAGCCCGGTTGCAGGCGCCAGTTCCAGTTACCCGTCCCGGCCCCCGGCAGGTTCATGCGACCCTCGCGCCCCAACCCCAGCACATCCTGCAGGGGGGCGATGAAGGTGTGGGCCACCGACCCCATGCCCAGGCGGATCAGCGTCCAATTGGGTTCGGCCACCTTGCAGCCGGCGTAGGCGGCCACGAGGTCCCGGGTCCTCTTGTCGGTCAGGTGCTCCCACCAGCCCAGCACCGGGTCGTTGTCGTGGGTGCCGGTGTAGACGACCGCATCGGACTCGTGTTCGTGGGGCAGAAAGAGGTTGTCCGGCCCGCTCCAAGCGAACTGCAGCACCTTCATGCCCGGCAAGCCGAATTCGCGGCGCAGGTCGTCCACCGCCGGAGTGATCACGCCCAGATCCTCGGCGATCAGCGGCAGCGGGGAGCCCAGATCCTGCTCGAGGCTCCGGAAAAATGTCGCGCCGGGGCCGGGCACCCAGCGCCCCTTTTCGGCGGTCTTGGCGGTGGCCGCCACTTCCCAATAGGCCTCGAAGCCCCGGAAGTGGTCCAGCCGAACCACGTCCACCATTTCCAGAACGGCCCGCAGCCGGGCCCGCCACCAGGCGTGATCCTCGGCGGCGGCGGCCGGCCAATCGTAGAGCGGATTGCCCCAGAGCTGGCCGGTCTTGCTGAAGTAGTCCGGCGGAACCCCGGCCACCACCGTGGGCTGCCCCTTCGCGTCGAGTTGGAAGAGTTCCTGGCGAGCCCACACGTCGCTGCTGTCGTGGGCGACGAAAATGGGCAAATCCCCGATCAGGCGGACACCGCGCTCACGGGCATGTGCGCGCAGGGCCTGCCACTGGCGGTGGAAATGCCACTGGCAGAAGCGGTGGTAGTCCAGGTCGGAAGCCAGTTCGGCCTTGGCCGCGGCCAGGGCAGCGGGTTCGCGCCGCACCAGGGGCGCCGGCCATTCGGGCCAGGGTCGACCTTCGTGGCGCAACTTGAGGGCCATGAAGAGGGCGAAATCGTCAAGCCAGGCGGTCTGACCCGCGCACCACTGCGAGAATTCCTCCCACCTGGCGGTGTCGGCGCGCTGGACGAAGACCGCCCACGCCCGCTCCAGGCGACTCTGTTTCCAGGTGATGGCCGCGCCGAAATCGACCCGGTCGGAGGGAAAATCCGGCCGGCCTTCCAGATCGGAGTCGGCCAGCCACCCATCCCGGCACAGGATTTCGAGGCTGACCAGCAGAGGGTTGCCCGCCATCGCCGACAGGGTCTGGTAGGGCGAGTCCCCGAAGCTGGTCGGACCCAGCGGCAGCACCTGCCACCAGGTTTGCCGGTGCGCTGCCAACCAGTCCACGAAGGCGAAGGCCTGCTCCCCCAGGTCTCCCACCCCGTCGAGGCCGGGCAGGCTGGTGGGGTGCAACAGAATTCCGCTGCTCCGGGGAAAGAGCGAATCGGTGTGGTTAATCATCCGTCTCCTCGCAGGGGCAAAGCGCCGCCGCCCTGTCAACCAACGTCGTCAACCGGGGCAAGGGTCCCGGCCCGTTTGAAGCGCACCCATGATCGGTCCCGAGCTGCGCCAGCGCCAGTTTCAGGTTGGCCACCGCACGCGGAATGTGCGCCAGGTATTCGGTCTTGCCCTTGACGTGCCCCAGGAAACCGAACGCGCCCAGGACCTGCATCAGCCGCTGCAGGGACGCGGCCAGGAACATGGTCCGCACCGCCCCGGGATCGGCGCAGCCTACACCCAACCCGCCGGCGAAGCGCTCGCGCAACCGCTGCCTCGCTGCGACCGGCAAGGACACGTAGGGATCCCACAGCAGGGAGGCCAGGTCGTAGAGCAGGGGACCGGACCGCATGCCCTGGACGTCCACCAGGCGCACCCGGCCGCCCGGGAGCAGGATGTTGCGGGACTGGAAATCCCGATGGATGAGAACCTGCGGCTGGGCGGCCACCGACCTTGCCAGGGCCGCAAACTCGGGATCCAGGTCCGCCAGATCCGCCTCGGCCCATCCCAGATGCCCCACCAGGAAGCGCGTGCGGAAGTAGTCGGTCTCCCAGCGCAGGGCATCCTGATCCAGGCTGCGATCCCACGCTTCGCTCAGGTCCCGCAGGGTTTTGTTTCCGGCGAACTGGAGGGTCAACAGGTGGTCCACAACCGGCGCGTAGAGCTCGCACCACGGTCCGGGATCGGTGCCCAGTTCGGCGGCAACCGACCACAGGTCCCGCCGGCCGAGGTCTTCCATGACCACGGTTTGCTCGGACAAGTCCACCGCCAGGATTTCGGCTGCACCCAGACCGGCGGCGTGAAGTCGCCTTCCGATGGAGATCTGGCGGGAGAACTCCTCGCTGCCGGGCACATCGCGCATGGCCACCGCGCTCCAGTCGCCGGCCGCAAGGCGCCAGAACCGCCGATCCGAGCCCTGGCCGAGCAGAGGTTCCACGCGCAGGGCACCGCTGCCTTCTCCCCGGTCGTCCACGGCCTTCAGATAGCGGCCGGGCGTGCCCAGGTCGGACCACGGCGCCTCGGTCACCACAGCCCGCACGCTGCCCGGCAACTCCTGCAGGCACCGTTCCAGAATGTCCGCCAGGGAGGAAAATCCCGTCGGAACCTCGTCCAGGATCGCCCGGGAGAAGATCCCGATTCCGGTGTAGGTCAGGCGGCGACCATCGCCCTTGCCCCGCAGGGACAACACCTCACCATCCGAGGCCAGGACCACGGAGTTAACCTCTGGCCAATCGGTCACCAGAAGGGTGGCCACTGCCCGGTGTTGCCCATGGCCCCGCACCACGTCGTCCAAGGACCCGGTGAACAACACGTCCGCGTTGTGGATGCAGAAGGCGTCGGCCTCGGCCAGGAAGGCGCGCGCGCCGTCCAGCGCGCCGCCGGTGCCCAGGATTTCCGCTTCGGGAAAAACCCGAACCGTCACCGGCGGGGACGCCCCTTCCAGGTGACGGGCCAGCATTGTCCCACGGTGGTGGGTGTTGACGGCCACGGCCCCACACCCCGCCCGGGCAAGAGAGGCGATGGCCCGATCCAGGAGGGTCGCGCCGTGGACCATGAGCAGGGGTTTGGGGACGTGGTCGGTCAGGGGGGCCAGGCGCGTGCCGTAACCCGCCGCCAGAACCATGCCCCGCAGGCGGTCACCCATAGATCCGGTACCGGGCGGCTTCCTCGTCGAAGCTCGTCAGTTCGGGAGTCCAGCGCGCGATCACCTCGGCCAGGGGATCGGCGCCGTCCACCGCGCGGCGCAGCCACGGACCTCCGGCCAGGATGTCGATGGGCAGCTTTTCGACCTCGTATTCGTAGGGCGGCTCGCGCCAGGCGAAATCCTCGGGGTACAGCTCCCGGATCGCCATCAACAGCGCCAGAAAGGTGGCCACCGGACCGAAGGTGCCGCGGTCGGTGACGTGGACCTGCACCCCACCGCAGACCCGGCCGGCGAACTTGTGGAAGGTGGGCTGAAAGGACAGAGGCCGCAGGGTGAAACCGGGCAACCCGAATGCGGCCATCCTGCTCACCAAGGCGTGGGGGTCGATGAAGGGAGCGCCCAGGATCTCGAAGGGCCGCGTGGTGCCGCGCCCCTCGCTCAGGTTGGTGCCTTCCAGCAGACACCCGCCGGGGTAGACCCAGGCGGTTTCCAGGGTGGGCATGTTGGGCGAGGGCAGGACCCAGGGCAGCCCGGTGGCGTCGAAAACCATGGACCGTTCCCAGCCCTGCATGGCCACCACCTCCAGATCGACGCCCAGGCCGCGCTGGTCGTTCCACATCCGGGCCAACTCGCCCATGGTCAGGCCGTGCCGCATGGGCAGCGGCGCCAGGCCGACGAAGGATTCGTAGCCGGGCTCGGGCAGGGCGCCCTCCCGGGCGAGCCCTCCCAGGGGATTGGGGCGATCCAGCACCACCATCTGCCGACCGCTCTCGGCGCAGGCTTCCAGGCACAGGAGCATGGTCCAGATGAAGGTGTAGTACCGGGCGCCGACGTCCTGCAGATCGACGACCAGCACGTCGATGTCGGCCAGCATGGCCTCGGTCGGTTTGCGCTGCTGCCCGTAGAGGGAATGGATCGGCAGGCCCGTCACCGGATCCCGGAATCCCTCCCACTCGATCATGTTGTCCTGGGTCTCGCCGTTGATGCCGTGCTGCGGTCCGAAAAGGACCCGCAGGTCGACCCGCGGATGGTCGTGCAGAAGTTCGGCGGTCGGGCGCAGGGATCCGTCGACCGAAGCCGGATGCACGAGCAAACCCGCCCGCCGGCCGCGCAGACCGTCGCACCCCTGCGCCAGCAGCTCTTCCAACCCCGTTCGCGTCCTGTGCAAAACCGACCCCATCACTTCACCTCTTTGGGCCCTGGGCCAGCTCCACGATGGCCTCCACCATGGACTCCCAGGAATACTTCTTCTTTTCCCGGGCCACCGCGGCGGCGAACTCGTCCGCCTTGTCCTCGCGGAAGAACCGGGTGATCGCATCGGCCAGGGCGCCGGAATCCTCCGGCGGAACCAGGAATCCCGTCTCCCCTTCGCGGACCACTTCGGGCAGCCCGCCCACCCGCGTGGTCACCACCGGCCGGTCGTAATGGTAGGCGATCTGCACGATGCCGCTCTGGGTAGCCGAAACGTAGGGCAAGACCACCAGGTCGGCCGCGACGAAGTAGTCTTCCACCGTTTCGTCCGGCACGAAACCCTCGACCAGGGTGACGATGTCCTTCCCTGCGGAGGCGGCGATCCGGTCCAGGTACGGCTGACGGCCCCCGTAGATGTCGCCGACGATGAGCACCTGCAACTCGTCGCCGAATTCCGCCCGCAACGGACCGGCCGCGTCGATCAGATGAACGACGCCCTTGTAGGGTTTGATGAAACCGAAAAACAGCACCACGCGCCGGTCGGGATCCAGTCCCAGGTCCCGTCGGGCCTCCTGGCGGGTCTTGCGCGGTCGCCCCGGCGCTCCGAAATCATAGACCGGATGGGGCACGTCGCGCACCGCCTGCGGGTCCGTATCCGGCAACACGGAGAACAGATCCGCGCGCACCTGGCCGCTCTGGGCGATGAACCCGTGCCCGGTGCCCAGGGCCTTGCGGGTCAGGAACTGTCCGAGGGGATACTTCTCGTGGGGGATGACGTTGTCCAGCAGGTAGACGACCCGCACGCCCTTGGCCCGCAGCCGGCGGGTGACCCCCCAGAACCCCGGCGCGAAGAAGGGGAGCCAGTACTTGATGACCACCGCCTCGACGCCCGCGGCCTCGATGTCGCGCGCGGCGCGCCACCAGCTCCAGGGCGACCAGGGAACGAAGCGGGGGGTGTTGGGGTGATCCAGCCAGGGCGCGGTCTCCCCCTCCTGGGTCGTACCCGGGAAGAGGAAGCCCGGATACTGGGCTGCGAACGACGCCCAATACACCTGGTGCCCCGCCTGCTCGAGAGCGCGTGCCAGCAGACCGTAGTAGGTGACGATCCCTCCCCGGAACGGCGGCGCCGGTCCCAGGAACGCCAGCTTCATGTCCGGTCCGCCAACTCGATCACGGCGGCCAGGGCGGCCTCGGGCCGCAGCGTCTCCAGGCAAAAGTCCTTGCGCCGGCAGCGCGGTTGGAAGAAGCAGGTGCAGGGGCTGTCGGGCGCCAGGATCCGGCCGCGACCGTACAGCTCGAACTCACGGGGATTGAAGATGTTGTTGAACAGGACCAGCTTCTTGCCCAGCCCCAGGGCGATGTGCATGGCCATGGTTACGGCCGTCACCACGATCTCGCAGCGATCCATCAGCCCGAGGAAGGTGCGCAGGTCGAAATGTCCCGGATAGACGGCGCCGGTTGCCGCGCTCAACCTCCGGTTGCGGGCGTCCTCGTCCGGGCCGCCGAGCAGCACCGGCACGAGCCCGGCGTCCTGCAGCCCGCTGGCCAGAGCCGCCCAGTGGTCTTCGGGCCACAGGCGGCTGGTCCAGCGCCCGCCGCAGCCGGTGTTCAGGCCCACCAGGGTTCCCTCGGGCAGATCGAAATGGGGCGCCGGCTGCGGCCGATCCAGGATGTACTCCTGGCCTGCGAACTCGTAGCCGCAGATGGCGAAGATCTCCTGGGGATAGCTCAGGGTGCAGGCTTGGTTCACGTCGTCGAACAGGCCGGTGTGGAACTTGGCCTGCGCGGCGGCCGCCTGCTGCGGGGTCACCCCTTCGGTCACCGGCCGGCACATCCCGTCATCCCCCAGGGTGAACCCCCAACGACGGCCGGCCTGGACGGATGCCGCCAGGGCGCAGGCCTGCCGGTCCTTGTCCAGGTTGATCACCAGGTCGAACGGGGTGTGGCGCAGCCACAATTCGGTGGGGGTATCCAGGCGGGCCGGATCGTCCACCGAGTCGGGCAGCAGGTCCGGGAAGTCGGTCACCCAGGTCAGGATGTGGTCGGGATAATCCCGCTTGAGGACGTGCAACAGCGGCGTGGTGCGGATCACGTCACCGGCCGCTCCCAGCTTGACGATCAGGATGCGTCCGGCCCGCGGACGGAAATCGGGGCAGCCCTCGCAATGGACGCCCTTCTCCTTGTGGGGCCGGCAGGGCACGTGCCCCCGGAAGTGAAAACAGTCTCGCTGCAGTTTCACGCTCGCTGCTCCCGGTCGCTACGGTGTCTCAATTGTCGGGATGGCTTTCGATGGCCTGGAGATTCTCCCGCGCCTGCAACTCCAGGCCGCTGGGCAGACCCGATTGCAGGGCCATGGTGAACGCGCCGCGGGCCTGGGCGGAATTGCCCATCTTGCTGTACAAACGGCCCATGTGAAAATAGATCACCGCTTCCTCGGCCTTGCTGCGGGCCAGACCCAGGGCCGTTGTGAAGGCGTCGACCGCCTCGAAATCCCGCTCCTGCAGATCCAGGGACTGGCCCCGCAACAGGTGCAGGCGGCTCTTGGCGCGCAGAGGCAACTCGGACTTGTCCAGCACCTCGTTGCAGATCTTCACGGCCCGCTCGCCGTCGTTCTGGCTGATGAGTTCGGCGACCTTGTCGATGCTCTGCTGGATTTCCGGCGCCAAGGGCGCCCGCAGGACCACCAGCTCGGACTGCAGATCTTCGGCCAGCCGGCGCATTTCCCGGGGCAGGTCGCCCAGCAGGGCCTCCTCCACCAGCACCGAGGCCCGCGTGTAGAAACGCCCTTCGCGCAGGAAGCTGGCCAACAGCACCTTGGCCACCGCGTCCTGGGGGTTCTGGCGCAGGGCGATCTGACACTGATCCTGGGCGTCCAGCCGCCGGCCCGAGGCGAAATCCTCGAGGGCTCGGTTGACGTGGAAACTGTAGGCTGCGTGCACCTGGTCGCTGGGCGGCCCCAGGAACTTCACCGTGTAGGTCGCCTTCGCGGGGCCGTTGTTGATCACCACGATGACTTCTTCGCCCGTTCCCCAGGGGATCAGCACCTCGTGCCGGGATTCGTGGGTCTGGAAGTAGAGCAGGGATTCGTCCTTGACCCTCAGGACGCTGAGATCGCAAACCTGATTCTGCCCGTCGACCACCAGTTTCCAGCTGCGCACCTGGATGTCGGCAAAAGGGACCCGGAACTGGAAAGACTCTGCCGGCTCCAGGGTGAAGGCCTCGGTATGGCGGGTTTCCCATTGATACTGGGCGCGGCCGGCCGAGGGCAGCATCAGCGCCCCCAGCAGGAATATGGCGAGAATCCGGGCACGGATCATGCCAGACAGCGGGGAAACCATCAGACGAGGCGTCATTGCCATCCACCTTTGGTGGCAGGGAAAGATTGCATGGGAGCCCAAGTCCCCTATACTCGGCAGCGAATGTACCGGAAGAACGGGGGTAACTCAAGCGGGCAGCTTGCCGCCCCAGAGGAGGGAACATGCACGGAAGATGCCAATTCGCGCGACGCTTCGGATGGGTGCTGGGAATCGCCATGATCTGCGGCCTGGTCCCCGAACCCTGGACGGCCAGCGCCCGGGCCCAGACCCGGGACGGGTTCGACGCGTCGGTGACCTTCCGGGTCTTCAACGCCACGACCCAGGGTCCCGGCGCCGTGGACCGTCTGACCATCGACTACATGACTTTCCGCCTCAACAGGATCCTGGATACACACCCGTCCGGCTCGACCTTCACCCTGGAGGGGGTGCCCCTGAAGGACGCGGGCCACTACATCGTGACCGCCTGGTGGCGGGACGTTCCCTACTGGTTCGAGTATCGGGGCGGCAAGATGGTCGGCGACACCCTGACGGTGAACGTTTTCGACGCCACCGATGATCTGCAGGGAGTGAGTCAGACCGGTTTGAACCTCGTCGTTCACCGGCGCGGAGAGCTCCTGGATTTGGAATATCTCCTCCAGTTCAACAACGCCACTTCACCGCAGCGCACCGTCCTGGCCGATGACCGGACCCTGGAACTGGCGATACCGGCGGGAGCGTCGAATCCCGAGGCCACCTACACCCGCGGTCCGGAACCCACCCCCATCGCCGTCGCCGCCAGGAGCGATCGCCTGCTCCTGGCCGCTCCCCTGACCTGGGGCAAGAACACCATCCGCGTCACTGTCCAGCTCCCCTGGGCCGAGAACCTGGAACTGCCGGTGGGCCTGAACTTCCCCCTGGAATCCTGGAGCCTGTTGCTTTCGCCCGATTGGCTGGAAGCCGTGGGCGCCGGCCTGGAGCCGGCCCAGTCGGCGGATTTCCCCGGCTATGCCCGCTACCACGGGCCGCCTGTCGACGCCGGGCGAACCCTTTCCGTGCGGCTGACTGGCCCCGACACGCAGACCGGGCCGAAAGGCAACCTGTTTGCCGCCGGAGAGGATTCGGCGGCGACGACGACGACACCCGGTGACTCCGAAAGCTCCGGGCAGGGTATCGGGGTGCCGGTGCGTCTGGTTTTGGTGCTGGCCCTCTTCGCCTTGATCTTGTTATTTGTGGCCAGTCGCCGTTCCCAGTCCAAATGAACCCCAGCCGCCACGCGGCCCCCAGCCGCGTGAACGGGAGAGCACGATGTCCGACCGGATCGAATTGACCCTGGGCCACAGCCCCGACCCCGACGACGCCTTCATGTTCTACGCCCTGGCCAAGGACAAGATCGACACCGGTCCCTACCACTTCACGCACGTGATGGAGGACATCCAGACCCTCAACGAGCGCGCCACGCGCGGGGAACTGGACATCACCGCCATCAGCATCCACGCCTACGCCTACGTGTTGGACAAGTACGCCCTGCTGCCGGCCGGAGCGAGCATGGGTTTCGGTTACGGCCCCATGGTGGTCGCGCCGCAGAAGATCGCCCCGCAGGACCTGGCCGACACCACCATCGCCATACCCGGCAAGATGACCTCCGCGTACCTGGAACTGCTCCTTGCCATCGGCCGGTTCGAGGCTGCGGTCGTGCCCTTCGACGAGATCATCCCCCGCGTGGCGAGCGGCGAGTTCCCCGCCGGATTGATCATCCACGAAGGTCAACTCACCTACCGGGACGCGGGGTTGGCCGAATGCATCAACCTCGGACAGTGGTGGTGGGAGACCACCGGCCACCGGGACTGGCCCCTGCCCCTGGGCGGCAACGCCATCCACAAGAAGCACGGCGACAAGATGAAGGGCATCAGCGACATTCTCACCGCCAGCATCCGCTACAGCCTGGATAACCGCCAAGCCGCCCTGGACTACGCCCTGGGCTGGGCGCGGGACATGGGCGGTGAGCTGGCCGACGAGTTCGTGGGCATGTACGTCAACGACTGGACCCTGGACTACGGCGACCGCGGCCGGGCCGCCATCCGGGAACTGCTGGACCGCGGCCACCGGGCGGGGCTGATTCCCGAGGTGAAGGAACTGGAGTTCGTGGCGGCAGACGAGGCCGAGAACCCGCAATAGTGTCCCAAGTGATATTGATTATAATAATTGTCCGGATTATTAATTGACCAAGTGGCCTGTTTTTTGTTATGATATTGGCCAAATTGGGTCATTTTCTGGGGGATTACGGGTTCCGGAGGTCAGCGATGGTTTGGCGGAAGTTCATACGGCATTTCTGTGTCTTCTTGTCGGCGGCCCTGGTGTTGATTCCGGTGGCCTCCCTGGCCGAGAACGCGACCGTACGCCCGCCCGAACTCCTTTCGGCGACTTCTGCTGCGGACAAGCAGACCGGTGACAGCCTGAACATGACCTGGATGGGGGCCTGGGGCGGCGGTCCCAGCCGCGCCATCTCGTGGCGGGGGCCCCTGGCTGCCTTCGCCAACGGCGCCTATGTCCAGGTGCTCGACTCCTCCACCGCCGAAAATCCCCTCCTGGGCGGCCGCGTGCTGACGCCCGAGCCCATCATGGGCCTGGACATCAGCGGAAACCTGATTTTTGCCGCCGACGGACAGGCGGGTCTGTACATCGTCAACGCCGCCGACCCCCATGCCCCATCCCTGTTCGGCGTCTTCGACACCCCCGATCGCGCGCGGGACGTATCGGTCCTCGGCAGCCTCGCCTACGTTGCCGACGGCGAGGCCGGCCTGCGCATCATCGACGTCTCCGATCCCGGACTTCCCTTCGAGGTGAGCTTCGAACCCACCACCGATTTCACCATGGGCGTCCTCGCCACCGACAGCCTGATCTATCTCGCCGACGGGGACAACGGCCTGAAGGTCGTCGACGCATCCAACCCCCTGTCGCCGCAGGTGGTCGGATCGTTGGACACCCCCGGCTTCGCCCTGGGCGTGGAAATCGCCGGCGGCTTCGCTTACATCGCCGACTACAACCGCGGGTTGCGCATCATCGATGTGAGCGACCCCACCACCCCGACCGAAACCGGGTTCTACCAGTCCCCCGGACTGGCCCGACGCGTGTCGGTGGTCGGCAACACGGCCTACCTGGCGGACAGCAACGGCGACCTGCGCATCCTCGATGTCGCCAATCCGGCTTCCCCCGTGGTCACGGGAGTCTACGTCGCCGCCCGCTTCGCCTTCGATGTGACCTGTGACGGGACCTACGCCTACCTGGCGGACTTTTCCGACGGGATGCGCGTGTTGGACGTGACCGACCCCGGCAACATGGTCGAAACCGCCTTCTACGACGCCGGCAGCTGGGCCCAGGGAGTGGTCGTGCGCGGCGACGTCGCCTACCTGGCCGACGACTACGACGGCCTGCGCATCTTCGACGTCAGCGACCCCACAGCCCCGATCCAGATCGGGTGGTACGACACCCCCGGCTGGGGCACCGGCGTGAAGGTCCGCGGAGATTACGCCTACGTGGCCGACTACTCCGGCGGCCTGACCATCGTGGACGTCGGCAACCCGTTCAAGCCGACCTTGACCGGCAACGTCAACACCCTCGATCGGGCCTACGACCTGGCCCTGGACGGAGACATCGCCTTCATGGCCGACGGCTCCGACGGCATCGTGACCTTCGACATCTCCGACCCCTCCGCGCCCGTCGCCACCGGTGGTTTCGACTCTCCCGGCTACGCCTGGGACGTCTCCCTGCGCGACGGGTTGCTCTACGTGGCCGACGACACGGCCGGCCTGCGCATCGCCGATGCCTCCAACCCCAGCGCGCCGGTGGAAATCGGTTTCTTCGACACCCCGGGCCGCTCCCGCGGCGTCACCCTCGAGGGCGATTTCGCCTTCGTGGCCGACGACTCCTCCGGCCTGCGCGTCATCGACATCAGCAACCCCGCCTCGCCGGTGGAAGTCGGGTCGGCCCCGACCGTCGATCGCGCCCACAACGTTTCGCTCGACCGCGGATTCGCCTACGTGACCGACTACCTGGGCGGCGTGCGCATGTTCGACGTGCGCGATCCCGCCGCTCCGGTGGAGGTCGGCTACTACGAACTGGGCTACCGCTCCCGGACCCCCGACTTCGACGCCGATTACGTCTACATCGCCACGCAGGAGAACGGACTGCAGATCCTGCGCAACGACCTGCTGCCCGACGACATCGAGGTCACCCTCACCCCCCGGTCCGCCCCCATCTCCCTGCCCGCCGCCGGCGGGACCTTCCAGTTCGATGTGATCATCGAGAACAACTCGGCCCAGGACATCACCGCCGACGTGACCATCGAGGCCGTCCTGCCCACGGGTGTGGTCTATCCCGTGCGGTCGTATCCCGGCCGGCTCCTGGCCGCCGGCGCCTACCACACGCGGGTGGGCATGACCCAGGTCGTGCCCAGCGGCGCCCCCGCGGGCACCTACGTCTACCGGTTGCGGGTGGAAAAGCCCGGCTCGCGAATCGCGGACTGGGAGGAATTCACGTTCCGCAAGACAGGCGGAGCCGCAGTCGCGGGACGGACCGCGGGCTGGGAACTCAGCGGGTGGGATGACCAGGGTGCCGGGGATCCGGTGCAGGCCGCACGCCCAATCCTGAATGCGGCTGCGCCCAATCCCTTCAACCCCTCCACGACCATCAGCTTCGAGCTGCCCGGGCCCGCCGGCGTCACCCTGGACATCTTCGACGTGCGCGGCAGGCGGATCAGCAGCCTGATCTCCGGACAGGACTTCAGCTCAGGCACCCATACCGTGACCTGGCGGGGCGAAGACCAGCGGGGAGGCGTCGCTCCCGCCGGCGTGTACTATGTGCGGATGCAGGCGGCCGGAACCGTGCGCATCCAGCGCTTGACCATGGTCAAGTGATCCGGCGGCCCCGGATCAGCTCTTGCCGATCCCCTTGAGCGGCGTGGTGATCATGTAAACCATGAGCAGGGCGAACACCGCCAGTCCCAGCCCCGTGGCCACCAGGGGAATCCCGGGGTCCAGGGACGGCAGGGTGTTGCCGGCGGCCGGTCGGGCGGCCTTGATGCCGGTCAGGACCAGGGCCATGAGGGCCTCGCCGGCCACCAATCCGCTCGCCAGAAGAATGCCCTTGTTCTCGCTCGTGGTGGCCTGCTGCGGCGTGAAATTCTTCCGTTTGCGCAGGCGCACGGTCATGACCTTGGCCAGCCCGCCCACGAAGATCGCCGCGGTGGAATAGAACGGCAGGTACATGCCCACGGCGATCAGCATGGGCGCCGGGGCCCGGATCAGCAGCAGCGCCAGCCCGAAGAACACCCCCACGATGACCAGGGGCCAGGCCATGTCGCCGCCCACGATCCCCTTGGCCAGCATGGCCATCAAGCCCGCCTGGGGCGCCGGCAGGGCGTCCGAGCCGATGCCCCCGCCGTATTTGTCCAGCATCATGATGGGGATGATCATCACCGAGGCGGCGGCCACCACGCCGATCATCTCGCCGATCTCCATCAGGCGCGGGGTGCCGCCCAGGATGTGCCCCACCTTGAGGTCCTGCATCATGTCGCCGGCCACGCCGCAGGAGCAGCACACCACCGCGGCGACCCCGAGCACCGCCGTCACCCCGGGATTGCCCTTGACCCCGACCACCAGCAGCAGCAGGGCCGCCACAATGAGGGTCGAGAGGGTCAGCCCCGAGATGGGGTTGTTGGAGGAGCCGATCAATCCCACCAGGTAGCCCGCGATGGCCGCGAAAATGAAGCCCGCGAAGCCCATGACCAGGGTCGAAACGAGGGCGCCGAGAATCTGCCGCGCCAGCGAGATATCCCCCTGTCCGCCGTGGCGGATGAAGTAGAAGTACAGGCAGAACATGGCGATCATGCCCACGCCCACACCGATGAAGATGGTCTTGAAATCCACGTCCCGACCGGTGCGCGGAACGTCGCCGGCGCCGCCGGACCGGCTGATGTCCGTGAAGGCGCGCCGGATGCCGCCGATGAGCTGATCCTTCATCTTCCACAGCGTGGACACCGCCCCGACGAGCATGCCGCCGACGGCGATGGGTTTGACGTAACTGGCGAAGACCAGCTTGGCCAGGCCGATGTCGTCGGTCACCAGGTTGCCGTGGGTGGCCAGCAGGCCGTGCAGGCCGGACGGATCCAGATACACGATCAGCGGCACCAGCAGCCCCCACGCGAAGAGGGCGCCGCAGAACGTGATGGCGGCCAGCTCGGGCCCGATGATGTAACCCACGCCGAACAGCGCCGTGGAAATGCCCGGACTGGTCAGCGCCAGTCCGCCCTGGCCCGCGTGGGTGTAGAAGGCGTTGTCGTGGTCGATGAACTTCACCGCGCTGCGACCGAAGCGCAGAAACCCTTCCCAGCCGGTGCGGATGATCTGGAATTCTCCCAGCGCCAGGACCAGGGCGCCCACCAGCCCGCTGTGCAACACCATGCGCGCCCCGGCGCCCCCTTCCTGGCCGGCCTTGTGGATCTCGCCGCAGGCCACCGCTTCGGGAAACGGCAGACCGGATTCCTCCACCAGGATGCGCCGCAGCAGCACGACGAAAAGCACGCCCAGCACGCCGCCGACCAGCATGATGGCCGTGGATTCGATGTAGTTGAACTCCTCCCACACGCCGGCGATCTTGAAGGCCGGGATGGTGAAGATGGCGCCGGCGACCAGCGCTTCGCCCACCGACGCGATGGTCCGGGTCATGTTCTCCTCGAGAATCGAACCCCCCAGCATGCGCAGGGCGGCCATGCCGATCACCGCGGCGGGAAAGGTGGCCGCCACGGTCAAGCCGGCCTTCAGGCCGATGTAGGCGTTGGCGGCCCCCAGCACAACGGCCATGACCACACCCAGCAGCACCGCGCGCAGAGTGAATTCGGTCATGATCTTGTCGGCGGGGACGAATGGCGTGTATTGCGGAACGGGCGGCTGATCACCGGGGCGGGTGGACAAGGCGATCCCCTTTCGAGACGGCCATCGGTTGCTTTTGGTGGTACGGAGAAACCCGGGGCACCAACTGGCTGAGGGGGAAAGCCTACTGCGGCGGGAGGACAGGAACAACCATGAAATCGAGAGCCACCCGACCGGGTGGACCGGTCCGGATGGCTCCCGTGTCGGGGCCGAGCCTAGGGCGCTGCGGCGACGTCCAGGGCGCGTCCGAACTTCCGGATCTGCGCCACACGATCCCTCAGTGCCTGGGCCAGGTAATATTCCCCGGAAACCTCCGCGTTGCGGATATAGATCTCCAGGACCGCGATGTCACGCTCGGTTTCGGTCCGGTGGATCTTGCGGATCAGGACCCCCACCTCACGCTCGGTGCGGGCGGCCGCCAGATCGGCCAGCAGGGCATCCACCTTTTGCTCGCAGGTCGCGGTGATCAGCCGGATCTGGTGCTCGTTGTCCAACGAGGTCAAGAATGAGAAGCGGGCAAGGAAGACGGTCAGGTCCTCGGGCCGTTCGTTGGCGCGGAGTGGGTCGGTTCCCTGGTAGTGAGCAGCCTGGGCGGCAAGGGGAACCAGCAGCAGCAAGAGTGCGAGAATCAGAATGGGGCGGTTCATGGTAACCCTCCCTGTTGGGGCAGGAGATCCGAATCTCCTCCCTGATTGTCAATATGATAACAGATTTTCCATATGTCATCAATATATTTTTTGACCTTTTATCATTATCGCCGAAAAACCTGTTCTTTCCACTGCGGGCGCCCTGTGGCACAGTGGCAGGCGTTCGGATTTCACGAATGCTTCCATCAGGCGGGAATGAATGTCGGGGAAAATGCGTCTCGGTCTGATTCTGTTCGGTGCGGGAGCCATCCTGGTGGTGGTCTTCTTCGCCTTGTTCGACCCCAACGGCATCCTGCGGCAGGCTGCCCAGGACGGGGCGGCCCCGGATTCCGCCGCGGTGATCACCGATCCCATCGATACCGCGCCCCTCCAGGAATTCCTGACGCAATACAATCGGCACTACCAGGAAATGTATCGCACTCGCCAAGTCCGGCGACAGCTTCTGGCGCAGGGAAAAGCCGATATCGACTCCTCCCAGATCCTTGCCGCCACGGAAATTCTGCTGTCCTACGCCGGCCGCCACGAGACCATCGCGACTTGGGAGGCGTATCACGAACGACCAGGGCTTCCGGATCACCTGTACCGGCAGGTGGGTGTGGCCCGGAGGTTGGCCGGCCTGAGGCCCGAGGCTCTGGCCCCGCGGGTAAGGGCATCGTTGGGCACCCCATTGAGTGATGCGGAGGATCTGCCGATCCTGTTCCGCCAGCGCAACCTGGCCGCCCAGGCCGCAGGGTATCCCTCCTGGCTGGACCTCATGGCCGACGACCAGTCCTTGACCCTGGATACCTGGCGGGGTGCCCTGCACCGCCTGGCCGCCGCGGACAGCTCGTTGTACGCATCGGTGTTCCAGGAAGTGGTGCGCCGTATCGACCCCGACCGCCCCGACAACGGCCGGAACCTCGTGTCCAGTGACCTTTTGGGCAAGGGCAGGCCGGGCTCGGTGGACAAGGCCCTGGCGGCCCTGGGACAGCCCCCTCGGGAGTCCTTGCCGGCTTGGCGGCATGCCCTGGCATTTCGCAAGAAACTGGCCCTGCCCTCCCTGCCGGCATCCTTGACCGATTCCCTGCCGGATCCGTCCCCCGACGGGAACCCGACCGTGTTCAGCCTGGACCTGGACCACGCCTTTTCGATCCAGTTGCCGCCTGCCCTCTCTGGGGATGCCGCCGCCCGGTGCACCGGTCTGCTGGCCGACTCCGATATCGTCCTGGCCTGCGCCCGCTCCGATCTGCCGCCCCTGCTGCGCGGTCCGCCGTCCCGGGCCATGGGCCGCGGCCTGGTCCACCTGTACGAATTGGCGGCCCATGCCGCCCAGGACAAACCGGATCCCCTGGAGGATCTGCTGCGCCAGGCCGTGGCCGGCCCCGTGCTGGCCATCCCCCTATTCGCCGGTGCCTACCTGGACTGGCTCGACGGCGTGAACCGGGGCGTGGTCCCGGCCCCGGTGATCGGCACGCGTTTCTGGGAAGCCGCGGCACGGCATGCCCGGTTGGCCCCTCCCGCGGGCGCAGGCGCCGACCCGTTCCTTCCCGCAGCGGCTTTCGGGCTCGACACCGCCGCCGTGGATCCCCTGGACGACGTGCTCGGGTGGGCCATCGCCCATCAGCTCCACCGCTACATCTGCACCCGCCTGCTCGAGTCCGACGTCCACACCGCCGATTACCGCGGCGATCCCCGGGTGGCCGATTTCCTGGAGAGTCTGTTGCGCACCGGAGCGGGTGTGGATTGGCAGATCCTGCTGATGCGGGCCACGGGCGAAGACTTCGATCCCCAGGCCCTGGTCCAGTACTACCAACCCCTGGCCGACCACCTCGCCTCCCCCTGAACGGCACATCCAGCGGGTGGCTACATCCGCTGGATGTGCTCGCCGGTAGCATAGTCGTAGGTCGAACCGTGAATGCTGTGGGGAATGGCGAAGATCACGAATATCCCCACCATGGCCGCCACCGCGAACCAACGCCCGCGCGGTCGGCCCGGCAGCGCTTCCCTGGTCCGCCAGACCGCCAGCAACCACAACAACGCCCCCACGGCCAGCTTGTTGTCGGTCCAGTCCTGCCCGAAGGGCCAGCCGGTCCAGAAGGCGTCGAAGGCATATTTCTGGACGATCGGGCCGAGGATCAGCCCTCCGACGAGGAGACACCCCAAGGCCAGGCGGGACAGTGTACGCAGGCCGGCCCCCCCCGTCAGGCCCTCCAGGCCGGCGCCGGTGGAGAACAGGAAACCCAGAACCAGCAGGCTGACGTGGAAGATCAGCACCAGCGCCGGAACCCCGCCCTTGAAGCGGGCCACGGCGTGGCTCCCGCCCGTCGGCAGGATGCTGGTGTCCGTCCCGTCCGACAACTCGACGCGGTACTCCAGCTTGCCAGCCATGGGCTGGTGGGGCAGAGCGGCCTGGAGATCATCGTCCCGCGGGACCATGGGCAGGGTCTGCCAGGGATCGTCGGTGGGATACCGGCGCCAGATCACGTTGCCGGTCACGGTCTTGCCGGCTTGAAGCGCCTCGGCCACATCGACCTTGATCACCATGTCTTCTCCGGTGATTCCGCTCCGGGTCAAACGGGCCGGAATCTCCACCTCACCCAGCTCGAACGACCCGCGCACGGGATAGGTCGGACCGGACATCTTCTGCCAGACGAGAAAAGCCACGGTCAGGACGAATGCCACCGACCACAGGGCGAAAGCTCGTTTCATGGGACACCTCTCTATTTCCATCAGCCCACACGGACGCGGGCGGGGTGATCGGTTTCGGGATCAAGCTCCGTACTTCTTGATGGCCGCATCCAGACGCGGCAGCATGGCGAAGATAAAGCCCGCAACCCCCAGAATCGCCACAGCCAGAATCACGAACATGGTCGTGCCCGGCTCCAGGCCGCTGATGAACCCCGACAACTTGTTGCCGATGGCCGTGGCCAGGAACCATCCGCCCATCATCAGACCCACCAGACGCTTGGGGGACAGCTTGGTCACCAGGGACAGCCCCATGGGCGACAGGCACAGCTCGCCGCAGGTGATGATCAGGTAATAGATCACCATCCACAACATGGAAGTCTTGGCCGCACCGTTCTTACCCAGGTAGGCGCAGAAGGCCATCACAATCAGGGCCAGGGTGGTGATCAGCATGCCCAGGAAGATCTTGCGCGCCGTGGTGATCGGTCTGCCCCGCATGGCGAGCCAGCCGAAGAATCCCACCACCACCGGGGTCATCAGCACCACGAAGACGGGGTTCAAGAGGCCGGTCAGCATTTCGGCGTTGACCAGCCGCACGTAGGTGCCCGGGGCCAGGGTCGGCACGGCCGGGTCACGGCCGGCGTAAACCGCCTGGCGTGTGGCGGGGGTGACGAGCAGCACCGGGATCCGTTGGCCGTCCAGGTCGCGCACCACCAGGGCTTCTCCCTGGGGTTCGGAGCCGTCGGTGACCTTGACCGTCGTGTTGGCCGCGCCGTGGGCGTCGGTCTCGGTGTTCACGGTGACCTGGTCGGAAGCGTACACCTTGCAGGTCAGGAAATTCTCGTCCTCGGGGATGTCGGTCTGGGCGGCGTCCAGCACCTCGAAATCCGGCCGGGACTTCAGGGTCGCCACCAGATCGGAGGACAGCATCCGGGCGCCGAACATGGCCTCGCCCCGCGGGTCCACGTCCACGAGCACCCGCTCATCCGGCCGCGGCAAGTCGCCGCCGGCATTGACGTAGTAGCTGGGCATGGCCTTCTGGGCGTAGAAATCGGCCCATTGCGGGATCCATTCGGCCCTGCGATCGGTGTTGTGTTCGGCGAAGACCGTCATCAGGCCGCCGGAGAGGTGCAGGACCATGAAGAAGGCGCCGCCGGCCACGTAGACGGGGATCAGGGCGGCCAGGCCGGGCTTTTCCTCGGGCGTGGCCCGCTTGACCAGCAGACCGAAATAGGCCACCACCGGCAGCATGCCCACCAGGAAGGCGAAGGTCACCGGCCCGATGGTGCTGGTCACGAAGCCCAGACGGCTGCCGACGAAGTAGCCGACCACCCCGCAGCCGAACGCCGGCACCAGAATGGTCATGACCACCTGCTTGAACGAGATGTCGTCGTCGCTGCGTTCGGCGGGGCGGTCGGCCGCGGCCAGCTTCTTCCAGTTGACCAGCAGCACGGTCACGCCGATGAGCAGCCCCACGCCCGCGGCGCTGAAAGCCATGTTGAAGGACCAAAGGTTGCGCAAAGGCGCCGACAGCAGGGCCGAAAGCGAGGCCCCGATGTTGATGCCCATGTAGAAGATGTTGAAGCCCGCATCGCGGCGCGGATCATCCGGGGCGTAGAGGTTGCCCACCATGGCCGAGATGTTGGGTTTGAAGAACCCGTTGCCCAAGCACAGCAGCGTCAGTCCGAGATAGAAGGTCGGAAGGGTGCGCACGCCCAAGGAGAAATAACCCGCCGCCATGAGCAGGCCGCCGATGAAGACCGCGCGCCGGAAGCCCAGGAAGCGATCGGCGATCATGCCGCCGATGAAGGGCGTGAAGTACACGAAGGCCATGTAGGTGCCGTAGATCTCGGCGGCGCGGCGCGTGGAAAACCCCAATCCCCCGCGCTCGGTGTCGGTGATGTAGAGGAGCAGGATCCCGAGCATCAGGTAGAACCCGAGCCTCTCCCACATCTCGGTCATGAACAGGGCTTTCAACCCCCGGGGTTGCCCCTTCGGAACGGCGGCTTCTGCCATGATGGCCTCCAGATCGAAACTGATCATTCAAACAGAACGGCCGCCATATCCAAGGCGACCGTCCCGATTCTGCCTCGCTGAGCAGATTAGCTCATCGGTGGCCGGCGAACCACCCCAAATGCGCCGCTCTCAGGTGATCCCGTGCATCATCTTGTTCAGGGGCTTGGACAGCAGCACCAGCCCCACACCGATCCCCACGGCCACCAGCCCGATGTTGCCGAACACGTGCATGTAGTTGGCCAGGCTCTCGGCGGGATTCAGCTGGACGACCGCCTCGACCCCGCTATCGTCGACACCGGTGAACTTGGCGAGCAGCGCCGCCACGTACATGGAAAACGCGAAGCTCAGGAACCACGCCCCCATGGCGCTCCCGGTCATGTGCTTGGGCGCCAGCTTGGTGACCATGGACAGCCCGATGGGCGACAGGAACAACTCTCCGGTCGTATGCAGCAGATACATGACCCCCAGGAAGAAAAGCGGCACCCGATCGTCGGGTCCGGCGAACTTGCTGCCGACCAGCAACATCAGAAATCCCAGCCCCAATTGCACGATGCCCAGTCCGAATTTCAGGGGGATGTTGGGGTTCTTGCCGATCTTGGACAGGCTGACCCACATCACCGAGAAGATCGAACCGAAGATGATGATGAACGCCGGGTTGAAGAACTGGGTCTGACTGGCGGGCATCAGATAACTGCCGATCTCCCGGTCCACGTTGCGGTCGGCGAACATGGTCAACGAGGTCCCCGCCTGCTCGAAGAAGGCCCAGAACACCACGTTGAAGGTCATCAGGATCATCAGGACGATGATGCGGTCACGCTGGACGTTGCCGCTCGTGAAGCCCGCGCGAAGCAGGTTGAAGCACACGAAGACCAGCAGTCCCATGAGGATCCAGAACAGCAGGTCCTGGCCCAGGATCACGACGTCCTGGCCCTTGGTGATCAGGGCATAGAGAAGGGGAATGGCCGCCAGGGATCCGCCGTAAACCACCTTGCTCCACTTGCGGTAGAATTCCATGTTCGGGGGTTCGCCCACTCCCTGGAGCTTGCCCTGCCCGAAGTAGAACTGCAGCACGCCGGCGATCATGCCCACGCCGGCCAGCCCGAAGCCCCACATGTATCCGTGGGTCTCGCCGATGGGAGCCACCACCAGGGTCGCCAGCAGGGCTCCCACGTTGATGCCCATGTAGAAGATCGTGAAGCCCGAATCCCGCAGGGGATCGCCTTCCTTGTAGAGCTTGCCCACGATGGTGGAGATGTTGGCCTTGAAGTAGCCGTTGCCGATGATGATGGCGCTCATACCCAGGAACAGCCAGAACTCGCTGCCGCCCAGGATGAGGAACTCGCCGATGGCCATGACGATGCCGCCGAACATGATGGCGCGGCGGTAGCCCAGCACGGTGTCGGCCAGCTTGCCGCCCCACACGGGAGCGGCGTAGACCATGGCGGTGTAGGCGCCGTAGATCCCGAAGGCCCGCGTATCCCCCATCATCAGGGCCTTGATCAGGTACAGGGTCAACAGTCCCCGCATGCCGTAATAGCAAAGGCGCTCGAACATCTCGGCGCCGAAACACACATATAGACCCTTGGGATGCCCTTGGCTCATGATTCCTCCTGGGGGGAAAAGGCGCGGACCCGAGATGCCGCCATACCGTCCGCGAGTCATCTGCTGCCCGTGAATCTACCCGGGTCGGCGGGGCTGCGTCAAGGACCGGAGCGGTTGACCCCCTCGTAAAGGCAGCTATACTGACAATCATCAACCGACTGAGGGGACCGGTCATGCCTACCGCGCAAAAAGGAAGTTGGATTCTGCCGGTCCTGCTGTGTGCCCTGCTGCCTGCGGTCCGGCTGCAGGCCGCCACCACCGTCTTCTTCGAGGATTTCTCCTCCACCGCCTGGCGGGATTCCGCCCTGACCACCGCCCAATGGGACACTCTGGCCGGCGAAGTGCGGCTGCCCAGCCTCGGGCTCGCCCTCAGCGGCACCTACAACACCACCGGCAACGCCTTCGCCTGCGCCGCCGCGACCGGCTACCTCTTCGTGGCCGACGGGACCGGTGGGCTGACCAGCCTGGACATCGCAGACCCGGCCGCCCCGATCCTCGGCTTCAACCTGGCCACCCTCGACCAGGCACGGGACATCGCCTTGAGCGGCAACCTGGCCGTCCTGGCGGTGGGTTCCCTCGGACTGCAGATCATCGACATCGGCGATCCCCTGGCCCTGTCCGCACGCGGGGACGTCGATACGCCGGGGTACGCGACTTCGGTGGATCTGTCCGGCAACCTGGCCTACCTGGCCCAATCCAACCTCGGGGTGGCGGTGGTCGACATCACCGCCCCGGACAACCCCGCCTTCGTGCGGAGCGTGGCCACCGGAAACTGGGCGCGGGGCGTGGCGTTGGCCGCCGGCGCGCTGGCCGTCGCCGATGGGGACTCGGGCCTGACCATGCTGGATCTGACCGTGCCCGACACCCCCGTTTTCCTTTCGCGCCTCCACACCACCGGCACCGTGCTGGACGTGACCGTTTCCGGAGACCGGGCCTATCTCGCCGCCGGCTCGGCCGGGGTGATCATCGTCGACATCTCCGATCCGGCCAACCCGCTCCAGCTGGGCAGTTACGCGACCATCGGCACGTGCCGCCACGCCGTGGCCACCGGGGACAGCCTCTACGTAGCGGCCGGTTCCGGAGGCCTGTACCTGCTGGACGTATCCAATCCGGCGGCGCCGATCCTGCTCGAACGCTCCGACACCCTGGGCGAGGCCTACCACACGGCCCTGGCCGGCGACGTGGCCTGGCTCTGCGACGGGGTCGAAGGGGTGAAGTCCTTCCTGGCCGATCCCCAGGGGCTGGACACGACCCGCAACATCGCCCGGTCCCTCGACATCAACACCTCCAGCGACGATGTCACCAGCGTGAGGTTGGTCAGTGATTACGCCGATTCGATCCGGTTCGACCTTTCCAACAACGGCGGCACGACCTGGACGGCCGTCCCCGACGACGGGATCCCCGTAGCCTTCGCCACCTCCGGCGCGGACCTGCGCTGGCGGGCCACCCTCGTCCAGGCCGGCCCCTATCCCGGACCGGTTCTGCGCGATCTGACCATCACCTTCGAACGCATCCTGCAGGCTGCCGAGATCACGACCATCACCGACATCCCGGGCGACACCGGCGGCCAGGTTCGCGTGGCCTTCAACGCGAGCGTGCACGACACCCTGGGCGCCCCGGACCCGGTGACCCAGTACTCGGTGTATCGTCGCTACACCGGGGCCAAGGCCTATCCGCCAGGCAACTGGGATTACCTGCTGTCCCTGCCCGCGGACGCCGAAACCCAGTATTCGGTGGTGGTGCCCACCCTGTCCGATTCCTCGTCCGGCGGAGCGGCCTGGACGGCTTTTTTCGTGCGCGCCCGCACCGCTGCCGGCAAGCTCTACGATTCTCCGGTGGACAGCGGCTACTCCGTGAACAACCTGCAGCCGCCCGCGCCGTCGGGTTTTCGCGCCCTGCCCGACCTGAGCGGCGGCCACCAGCTCGCCTGGGACCCCACCGGTCTGAGCGACTTTTCCCACTTCGCCATCTATCGCTCACCCGACCCGGACACCCCCATCCAGCCGGGAACCCTGCTCACCGTTCGCATCAGCAACGACTACTACGACGCCCAACCCGGCGACTGGTACTACCAGTTGACGGTCGTCAACCTGGCGGGACAGGAAAGCGAGCCGGTCTCCGCCGTTCAGCCCTCCGGCGTGCCGCGGACCGCGCCCCTGGAACTGACCTGCTCTCCCAACCCCTTCAACCCCGTCACCGAATTCGCATTCACCGTTCCCGAGGGAGCCGGGACGGTCAAGCTGGCTGTTTTCGATTTGCGCGGCCGCCGTGTGCGGACCCTCCAGAACGGTCCCCTGCCCTCCGGCAAGCACAGCCGCCGCTGGTTGGGCCGGGACGATGAAGGCCGCAGCGTCGCCACCGGAGTCTACTGTTGTCGCCTGGACATCGGACCTCGGTTGCGGGTGATCCGAGTCTCCCTGGTGCGGTGATAGGGTTAAATTTTCCGTTCAATGTGCCGATAATCCCTCAAGACCAGCTTCGGCCGGCCATGGGCCGTCCATCCCGACTGCGACCCGGAGCGTGCCATGTCCGCCCCTGTGAAACCCGACACCACCGAAGAGACCGCCCTCGTCGTCGTTGAGCCCCAGCGCCGGCTCGAATTGCGCGTAACCGAGGACAGGCTGAGCGTCGTTCTCGACGCCGAAGATCCTCTGGCCGATCTTCCGGATACGCTGATGAGGATCGACGCCGCCTGGCGGGAGCTGGGTTTGCCCGCACCACTCGATGCCTGCACCCTGACCGCCATCCTGCAGGCCAATTGTCGCCCCGGCGAGGACACCACCGACCTGATCCTGCGCCGCGGCACCCCGTCGATCAAGCCCGTGAACGGTCGCCTGGAGTGGACCCAGGATTTCTTCTGCAAAGGTTTCGAGGTCGACACCAAAACCAACCGCATGGATTTCTGGGAAAGGATCGACCACCGCAATGTGACCGACGGCCAGCTGCTGGTGACCGTGCTCGGTCCCGTCGAGGGAACTCCCGGCCAGGACGTATTCGGCGTCGCCCTGAAGGTGGTCAAACCCCACAGCGCCAAGATCCGCCTGGGCAAGGGCGTCCAGGAAAAGCCCGTCGAAGGCGGCAAAGGGGTATACGCCTCCTGTCACGGGAAGGTGGGCTTCGGAGGCGGCACCGTATCGGTGGAGAACGTCCTGGTCATCCGGGGAGACGTCTGCCTGGAAACCGGCAACATCCACCATCACGGTCACGTCCAGATCGAAGGCGACGTCCGCGAAGGGGCTTCCATCGAGACCCAGGGCGACCTGGAGGTCAAGGGCATGCTCGAACCGTGCAACATCACGGCGGGCGGATCCCTGAAGGTCGGCGGGGGCATCGTCGGGGAGGAGGGGTACGCGATCCGGGTCGGGGGAGACCTGCAGGCGCGTTACATCCACCAGACGTCGCTGCGGGTGGAGGGAAACGTGCTGGTCATGAGGGAAATCGCCCACTCCGACATCGAGGCCCTGGGCAAGGTGGACGTCTCCGAAGGCCGCATCGCCGGAGGCAGGACCCTGGCCCGCAACGGCATCTTCGTCGCCGAAGCGGGCGCCGACGGCACGGGCTACACCGAACTGGTGGGCGGATTCGATCCCACCCTCGAGCCGAGGCTCCAGCAGATCCGCAACCGCAAAGCTGATCTGGAAAATGTCCGCAACAGGATCCTGGAGGCCATCCAACGCCACCCTGCGGGGAAGGGCTCCCTGACGCCGCAACAGGAACAGCTGGTGAAGGATCTGCGCCACAAGGTGAAGGTGATCGAGGCGGGGATCAAGGAGTCGGATGCCCAGTTCGAACGGGCCCGTCAGGACTCCGCGCAACAGGTCCATCCCGAGGTCGTGATCTACCGCGAGGTCCACGCGGGCACCAGAATCCAGCTGGGGGAATACAAGACGAAGGTGCGAACCACCATCCACAAGCCCCGCATCGCCCGGATCCGGCATAAATCCGTGCAGGTCCTCCCCCTGGGCGAAGGCAACATGCCCGAGGACGAATCCTGATCAGCCGGCGGTGACGGGAACGGCTTCGTAGCCCAGCTTGTGGACTTCCGCCGCCAGGGACGCACCGTCCAGGCCCGAGCCCTTCACGATGGCCAGTCCCCCCTCCAGAACCACCTCGCAGGACTCCACTCCCGGTATCTCGCTCAGGGCGCGATCGACGCTCAGGGCGCAATGGCTGCAATGCATGCCGGTGATGGTCAGGCGGTGCTCCTGAACCGCGGAGTTCGAGGCCTCGCAAGCGCCGTCGCAGCACTCGGTCCCGCGTCGTCGGCGCAGCCAGCTCCATCCCAGCACCAGCACCAGGCACACCGCCCCGAGTTGACTCCCCCAGCCCACGCTTTCGTGGGCATGGGGCACACCACCCAGGAAGGGGATCGCCAGGGACGCGCGGGGCAGGAGCCAATCGAGAGCCATGCCGCAACCGAAGGCGCTGCCGGCGGCGGTCAGCAGATAAACGGCGGCGGCCCTGCGACCAAGGATCCGGTCGACCGTCGTCAGGGCCGCGACGTTGGTCGCGGGGCCGGCGATCAGGAAGGCCAGGGCTGCGCCGGGGCTCGCCCCCATGTGGATGAAACCGGCGGCGATGGGCACGCTGCCGGTGGCGCAGACGTACAGGGGAATCCCCACCATCATCATGGCCAGCACGGCCAGGGCTCCGCCACCGAGGTAGTGATCCAGAAACGAAGCCGGCACCACCGCGCCCAGGATGCCCGCCAGGACCAGGCCGATCACCAGGGCTCGCCCGATGTCTCCCGGCAGGATTTCCAGGCCATAGGACAGGGCGGCCTTGAGGCGCGGCCCCAGCCCGGTCGGCCGGGTGTCCGGGACGGAACGGTCCGCCACCATGTGGTGCTCGTCGGGGGCCAGGACCTGCACCGCTCCTCCTCCCGCCAGGCCCGTGACCAAGGCGGCCAGGGGCCGGAATAACGCGAAGAACGGGCCGAGCATGGTCCAGGTCACCAGGATGGAATCCACCCCGGTCTGGGGGGTCGAAAGCAGAAAGGCGGTGGTCGCCGACCGTCCGGCGCCGTGCTGACGCAGCGAAGCGCCCACCGGCAGCACGCCGCACGAACACAAGGGCAGAGGGATGCCCAGCAGCGCAGCCTTGATCACCGGGCCGGGACCCCGGCCGCCCAGGTGCCGCTCCAGCCAGGCCGGGGAGATGAAGACCGACAGCAGACCCGCCATCAGGAATCCCAGCAGGAGATAGGGAGCCATCTGAGCGGTGATCAACCAGGTCTGAGTGACGATGTCCTGAAGGATTTCCAGCATGATGCGTTCTGCTCCGCGGTTGGACGACCTGCGGCACAAGGTAAGGAACCCGGCGAGGACCCGAAAGTGGGAATGCTACCAGTAGAAATACAGTCCGACCTGCGGGACGAGCTTGGTATCCCCCGTGCCGCCGTCGTGGACGAAATCGGCCTCGAATTGCAGGGACCACCGTTCACCCTGCAGAAACTCCACGCCGATCCCGCCGCCGGTGTTCCAGGCGGCATCCAGGTTCCAGTTTTCGGCCTCGCCGTCCAGGCTGGTCCGCTCCTTGTGGTAGAAATAGGCCGCGCCCCCGGTCACGTACAACCGCAGACGCTGATCCTGGCGCAGGATGTAGTCGAGCTGGGCGCCGACATTGTGCCGCTTGTGATCGGCCGTGTGCCAGATGCCCCCGGAGGTCTGCAGGTAGAGGTACCAGTGCAGCGGATAGCGAAAAGACAGCCCGTGACCGCCGAGCTTGCCGTAATGGACCCCGAGGGCTCCGGCCATGGTATCGGTGGTGCGGTTCCAGTCACCTGCGGAGGCGTACTGGGCCCGGGCCTGTGAGACCGTGCCAAAGGCCATGGCCACGATGGCGCAGACGAGACAGGCGGCCCATCCCGGGCGGTGGAAGGCAAGAATACGACGCATGGTTCCCTCCAGCCCTGCTCCGACGCAGGGGCGCTTCAGATCCATCTTCAGGAGGACGCCATTGTGCATGACCCCGCCGGGGAATTCCAGGGTCTTTCTGGCCTGTGCGATCGCGACGACTTTTGCTAGCCTGGGGTGCCGATACCGCCACGCTTCACGGGACCACCGGCCAAAGGATGCCCCCCATGCACGCGACCCTGATCTCCCCCACCGACACCTGGGCCATCTGGACTATTCTGCTGGCCGCCGCCGCCTTGGGCCTCCTGGGCGAGCGCACGACCTGGGGCCGGCGCCTCTCGGGAGTCATCCTGACCATGGGAGCGACCTTCGCCCTGTCGAACCTGGGGGTGATCCCCGCCGACGGCGTGCCGGCCTACGACGTGGTCTGGGGCTACCTGGTGCCCCTGGCCATCCCCCTGTTGCTGCTGCGGGCGGACCTCAAGCGGATCCTGCGGGAGGCCGGTCCCACGCTGATCGCCTACGTCCTCGGTGCCATGGGCACCGTCATCGGCACCATCGTGGCCTTCAAGGTGGTCCCCCTCGGGGAGTCCGGCTGGCAACTCGCCAGCATCTTCTCGGCCACCTACATCGGGGGCTCGATGAACTACGCCGCCGCAGCCGAGGCCGTGGGTCTGCACAGCGGCGACCTGCTGAGCGCGGGCGTGGCGGCGGACAACCTGGTCATGGCCCTGTACTTCCTGGTGCTGTTCGCCCTGCCCGGGATCGGTTGGCTGAGCCGGCTGTATCGGCAACGCACCCCGGTCGCAGCACCGGCGACCGACGACCCCGCAGCAACCGGCCCGGCGCACCTGCCCCGCTTTCCGGAACTGGGCCGCAGCGCCCTGGCGGTCGCCCTGGCCATGGGGCTGTGCGGGGCCGGATACGCCATCGCCCGCGTGGCCGGCTGGCAGGGCGGCGGCATCCTCGTCATCACCGCCCTGACCGTGACCCTGGCCACCGCCCTGCCCGGCCGCATGCAGGCACTGGACGGCGCCGAGGTCATGGGCGCCTTCCTCATGCAGATCTTCTTCGCGGTGATCGGCGCCAGCGCCAACGTGGGCATCGTCATGCGGGTGGGTCCCATGTTGTTCCTCTTCGCCGCCCTGATCCTCTGTATCCACCTGGTGTTCCTGCTGCTGGCCGGCAAGTTGTTGCGACTGGATCTGGCGGAAATGGTCATCGCCTCCAACGCCAACATGGGCGGACCGACCACCGCCGCGGCCATGGCCGTTGCCCGTCGCTGGGACACCCTGGTCTTGCCGGCCATCCTGTGCGGCACCCTGGGCTACGCCACGGCGACCTTCCTGGGGGTGGCCCTGGGCCACTGGTTGCGGTAAAGAGCAGAATGGGTTTTCATAGCTGGGTGTGAACCGATTCCGGTTGCATGATTCTGAGTTTTTTGCCTCAGGCTGGGGAAACTCGCGCCCATGTGCCGTTTTGCCCCACAGGAGGATCCCCGTGAAACCTGTCCTGATCATCGCCGCTTGCGTCATCGTGGCCGCCGCAGCCGGGGGCTTGTTCTTCTTCCGCGCCGTCTTCGCCGGTGGGCCCCAGCAGCCCAAGACCACCACGGCGGGCAGCCTGTGGGATTTTCCGGTCACGACTCTCGGAGGCGAGGCGGCCGACCTGGCCGACTATCGGGGCCAGGTGGCCCTGGTGGTGAACGTGGCCAGCAAGTGCGGCTTTACGCCCCAGTACGAGGGGCTGGAGGCGCTGTACAAGAAAATGAAAGACAGAGGATTCGTGATCCTCGCCTTCCCCAGCAACGATTTCCGCCAACAGGAACCCGGCACAGCCGAGGAGATCCGCCAGTTCTGCACCACGAACTACGGGGTGACCTTTCCGCTGTTCGAAAAGGCGAAGGTCAAGGGCGAGGCAAAGTGCGAGATCTACCGGTTCCTGACCACGGGCGGTCTGCAAGAGCCCACCTGGAACTTCACCAAGTACCTGGTGGGGCGCGACGGCAAGGTCATCGCCCGGTACGCGCCCAAGACGGCGCCGGATGACGAGGAATTGCGCACCGCGATTATGAAGGCCCTGGGAGCGGACTGATTCCGGCTACATCTTCAGTGCGCGCTGGATGAGCATCTGGGCCATCTCCGACTGGTCCCTATAGCTCGATGCCGTGGCCAGCAGATCCAGGGCGTCATCCTTTTCGCCGAGTTCCAGGGCGCAATAGCCCCGCATCAGCCACGCCCTGCCGTTGTCCGGGTCCATCTCTCCCAGCCGTTCGTATGCAACCTTGGCCGACCGGAAATCCCGGCGCATATAGTGGATATCACCCAGCAGGGAAACCAGGGTCGGCGTTTCGTTCCGCCGCAGAGCCTGGTCGAGGGTCGCCAACGCCTCATCCAGTTCGTGTGCCGCCACCAACGAGGACACCAGGCGCTCGAACTGCGCGGCTGCCGCTTGGTCGTCCAAGCCCGCGCGGTAGTGACTGGCGGCGAGTTCGGGAACCCCGACCAGGGTGTAGAGATCACCCAGTTGCCGCTGTTCCTCGACCCGCAGCGGCCGCAGGAATCCCGCGATGTTCAGGGCCACGGCCGCCGAACGATAGTCCCCCGTGGAGACGCACCACTGGTATTTCAGATACCACATTTCCGGATCCTCGGGGTAGAGCAGCTGCACGTCCTCCACCGCCGAGGCCGCCTGCTCCGGCTTCCCGGCACGCACCGTTGCGGCCACCAGTCCCTGGTACCAGCGCAGCTGCTGGCTCTGGGGATAATTGGCGATCAGACGGGAAAACACCTGCCGGGCCCGAGGGAAATCCTCAGCCAACAGATAGGAGGTTCCAGCGTAGGATAGCACCTCCGCCGGCTCCTCCGGGTCAACCGCGAACCCCTGCAGGAAGGCTTCGCCGGCCTCGGCATACCGTTCGAGCTCGTAGGCTGCGTCCGCAAGGCCGTACCAGCCCCGGGCCAGGGCCGGCTGCAGGGAGACTGCCCGGCGATAGCGGGTCATGGCCTCCTCCAGGCGCCCCAGGTCACCCAGATCCTGGGCCAGGCTCAGTTCGAGCAACGGATGATCCTCGTCGGGATGGTCCGCGATGAAACCGTCCAGGACCGCCACAGCACGTTCAAGGTTGCCCCGCCGGACAAACCCATTGGCCCGGAACAGCACCTTGCGGGCCCGGCGCGGCACTTGGGTCATGTCGTAGAGATCGGCCATGACGGCCGTCTCGCCCTCCGCAACGCCGTCCTGCGCCTGCAACGGCGGGGCGGCACGCAGGGGTAATGCCCAAACGGCTCCGAGAAGAACCGCCGCCAGCAAGATGCCCGAACGTCCCGACCCGATCCCCACCCGGTTTCGCTCATTCCTGTTCCCCATAGCGGACCCCTCAATTGTTCAGGTTGAAGCGAATGGTCGTGACCACCCACGATGCGACGCTGTCACCGCCGATCCTGCCCGGCTGGAATTTCCAGCGGGAAAGACTGCGCCGGACCGCTTCCTCGAACGGCCCACGCGGCTTGGCCTTCAGGATATTGATGTTGCCGACGCTTCCGTCCTCCCGGACCAGGAATTTCACCGCCACATAGCCTTCGATGCCCTTCTCCCGGGCTCCGTAGGGATATTCGGGGGGAATCTTGGCGAGGGCCTGGGGGGCTTGGTCCAGGTCCGCGGAATCGAAGATGAAATCCTCCTGCTGGCGGCCGGTTTCCACCCCGCCGATATCGATCTTCACCGCAAGCCCCTCCAAGGCCGCCCCCAGCACCGACGGCTGCACCAGGGTCGGGGCGAAATCCGGACGCTCCGGCACCGGAGGCGGGGGAGTCGGCTCCTTGACCTCTTCCTGCTTGGGCGGCTCCGGAGGCTTGAGCGAAACCAGGCTTACTCCCACCGGATTGCTGATGTCGCGGGGCGTCCCGTGCTGTTCGGCGAGCATTCCCGCCATAACGAACACCAGCAAGTTGACGGCCATGGCCGCCCCGGTGATTCCCACCTTGCGTGCCGCGCCGACCAGGGTCATTCCCCCCCGGCTTCCTGTTTGGCCGCCAGGCTGACGTTGCCGGCCCCGGCCAATCGGCATTGGTCCATCACCCCGACCACGGCCCCGGTTTCGCTGGCCTTGTCGGCGACCACCACCACGCCGCCCTCCGGATCTTCGGCCAAGGCCCGCTCGACCAGGCCGCGCACGCTCCTCATGTCGACCTGCTTGCCCTCGAAATAGATCTCTCCCTGCGCAGTCACCCCGACCATGATGCTGCCTCTCTCCTTGACTTCCGCGGTAGCTGCGGTGGAGCGCGACACGTCGATGCCCGCTTCCTTGACGAAGCTCGTGGTGACCACGAAGAAGATCAGCAGCAGGAAGACCATGTCCACCAGGGGACCCATATTGATGTCCACCTTGTCTCCCCCGCCACGCAGGGATCCACGCACATTGATCATGAGCCCGAGGCCTCCGGGGTTTGCTGCGGCGTCCCGTTCCTGAGGGCCTGGTCGACCGCAAGGGAGAATTCGTCCAGATTGCAGGCCAGGCTCCGGGCCTTGCGCTGCAGAGCGCCGCTGAGGAAAAGGCCGGGGATGGCGACCATCAGGCCGGCCTGGGTCGTGACCAGAGCCACCGATATCCCCCCGGCCATGGCCTTGGCGTTGCTGGTGCCGAAAACGGCAATGACCTCGAAGGTTTGGATCATCCCCAGGACCGTTCCCAGCAATCCCAGCAGGGGCGCCACCGCGGCAAGCACTCCGATGGCCGGGAGTTTCCCCCCGAGCGACCTGCGATGCTTATCCGCCAGATATCGCCACAGGGCCCGATCCACCCCCGTCGCACCTGCGCGGGAGGAAAGGAATTCATCGATCAGGGACCGGCGCAGGCCCTTGTCCCCGGTGGGCAACTCCTGGCCCAGGATGGCCGCTTCCGCTTCCGCTATGCCGATATCTCCGCCCTGGAAGCGGGCGAAAGTGCGGAACTTGTCCAGGATCAGGGCCCACATGCCCAGCGAGGTCAGCAGCAGGGGAATCATGACCCACCCTCCCTGTTGCAGGTACTCCCAGGTCGTCCAAAACCGATCAATCACCGTGGGCCTCCCTCGCGGCCAGTTGCAGGGCCGGCTGGTTGTTCAATTGGATCAGGTTGGCCATCTGAACGGCCTTGCCCTCCATGTCCCCCACGATGGAGTCCGTGCGCCGCGACAGGTAGGTATGCAGCAGCATGATGGGAATGGCCACCGCCAATCCGAGCTCGGTCGTCACCAGGGCCTCGCTGATCCCTCCCGACATGAGTTTGGGATCTCCGGTTCCGAAAAGGGTGATGACGCGGAAGGTGTTGATCATACCCGTGACCGTGCCTAGCAACCCCAGCAGGGGCGCCACCGCGCCCAGTACCGCCAAGGCGGACAATCCCCGTTCCACCCGCGGCAACTGGTGCAGAATCGCCTCCTGCAGCACATTTTCCACCGTCTCCCGATCGCGATCGCGAACCCCGAGACCGGCTTTGATGACCGCGACGACCGGGCTGCCGCTCCGGCCGCGCCGATCCACGAAATCCTCGGCCTCCCGCCAATCGCCGGCGGCGACCATGCGGTTCACCTCTCCCATGAACCGATCCGTGTTGGCGTGGACCCGGTTCAGGAAAATCACCCGCGAAATCACGATCAGCAGGGCGATGACCGCCAGGCCGAGAATGGGCCAGACGATCGGACCTCCCGCTTCGAGCTGATCCCGGAAACTCGTCTGTTGGGTGATCTGGGCCAGGGCGTTGCCTCCCGACATGTCCACCGGAACCGCATCCGTTTCGCCGGCGAAGTAGTTTTTCAGATCCCGCCCGAAGCCTCCCCGCGGCAGGGTGGACAGGGCCACGAACTCCTTTCCCTCGGGCATATAGCGCAGGAATCCCGTTTCCCTGGGCGTCTGGTATGCCGCCGTGAATTTGCCCAGGGTCAACACCCGGGCCGGGGTTCTCTGGCCGTCACGCCCCACGATTTCATCGTTGTGGATGGCGACCTGTCCCGATTGCCGGATCTCAGCGAATAAACCGGCTGCCATCCCGGCGATATCATTGATGTCCGGAAAGTACCCCTCGTTCAGCAACCGGCTGACCCGGTCCGGACGTCCCGGCGCAAAGGCCGTGAAGGGTGACTCCAGGAGCATGGTCTCCAGATCACGCGCCGCCACTCGGACGTTGCCGCTGATTTCCTGGAAATCCAGTTCCTTGTGCGACCACTGTTCCTGGAGATCGGACCGGAGTGCGGTCTGCGACTCGATCTGGCCTTCCAGGTCCGCCAGTTCCTTTTCCATCTGCTCCTGCCGCTGCTCGAGACCCGATACCAGCGCCAGGAAACTCTCGCGGTCGGCCTTGATCGCCTCTTCCTTGGCCTGGGCCCGTTCGGCCTCTTGGGCCTTCATCTGTTCGGCCTTCCGGTAGGCCTCGCGAAGGTCCTGGGCGTCGGCGAATTGCGGCAGGAGCAGCACGGCGGTCAGCAGGGCGAAAACCAAAGACCTCATGGCTGGATCCTCCCCAGGGGAAGCGATATCAACTGGGTCGGACGCACGTGCACCGCCATGTCAAAGGCGCGGTTGATGACCCGTCGCTCCCCTTGGGCCAGGATTTGCCACTTCTCCGCGACAGGATCCCAGGTCCCGACCTCCTTGCCGTCCGGTGTGCGCCAATACATGGCCAGGCGACCGATGCGCAGGATGTCCGCGTGGATGTCCCGTCCGGCAACCCTGACGTTTTCGGCGACGACTTCCACCGTGGAACCGTACTGGGCCTCGATGAGCATGGCTTCGAGCAGGCGACGGAGTTTCTCCGCAGGGGCCACATCGGTGCGGGCGTTGAGACGGGCGAGGGAATCCAGGCGTTGGCGCCTTTCGTCCGGCAGAAAGGGCAGATCATTCTCCACCACCGTTTCCAGGCGACCCAGCACCGTATTAAGGGTGTCCTGGATCACCGCCTGTAGCCGATCCGCCTCTTCCAGGCGTCGCTTCAGCTCCCCGATGTCCCCGGCCAGGGCGGTCTTCACGTTTCGCTGAAATGCGAGACGATCTTCGAGGTAGGTGATGTTCGCCGTTGCTGCCTTGTGGCGCACCTCGAGCGCGGCTTTCTCCTGATACCAGTCATCAAGTTCCTGCTGAGTTCCGGTGGCCGTTTCCACGGCCTCGGTGACCGGTCGCTCGAGGGGATTGGAACCCGGGGCGCCATTCTGGGCGGCCACCTGGTCCGCAGTCAGCATAAGGCCCAGGGCGGTTGCGAGCACGACGCTGCTCTGCTTCAGTTTCATCGCGGTTCTCTTTCCGATGACGGGCCCAACTTCGGAATCATGGGATCGAATATAGAATTGGGGTGTAAATGCGCCGTTAACGTCCGGCGAAATCCCGGTGAATCCCGGGCCGAAAAGGCCGCCGCACATCCCTGTGCGGCGGCCCCATGCGGGTTATCCCGCATGGTTGAGACCTTACTTCACCATCTGCATCTTGCCGGTGCGGGAATAGCCCTCGCCGACCAGGCGGTAGAAGTAGGTTCCGCTGGACAAGCCGGTGCCGTCGAAGTGGACATCGTGATCGCCCGCGGACATCCGGCCGTCGGCCAGGGTGGCCACGCGGCGGCCGCGGATGTCGAACACCGAAAGGGTCACCTGACCGTCGCGGGGCACGCTGAACTTGATGCTTGTGCTCGGATTGAACGGGTTGGGATGGTTCCGCAGGTTCACCAGGGTGCTGGGCACCTCGCCGACCGCCGACACCGAGGCGTAATTGCTGTTCTGAGGGTCGAAATTGGTCCAACCGGCCGTCCATTGCCCGGACATGGGCAAGGCGGGGTCGAAGGCACCCCGGTAGCTCACGGGAGTGAACAGGGGATCCTGCAGGTAGCTGTCGCTGAAGTCCGCGGAGCCGATCAACTCGCTGCCCGCCTGGGGCACGGCGTCGGGATCGTTCAGGTTCAGGGGGTAGGACGCCCCGATGAGCAGATCGCTGAACAGGCGCGGCGCGGTGCCGGTGTTGTTGTAGGCGGCGCGGTCGTACCAGGTCGCAACATCGGCCCACTTGTTGGTCTCGTGGACGATGCCCGGAGAGACCTCGGTAATGGCCTGCAGGCTCAGGTTGCGCACGCGCAAGGTGTCGTTCCAGGCGTCATCCTGTGTCTCGGCGTCGCGGATGGACATCCCTTTGGGATAGCCCGCAATGACCGAGTTGAAGACGCTGGTCCGGGTCGAACGGCGCAGGGTCGCGGAAGTGGCGAACTTGTTGCCCGTCACGAGGGTGTCGCGGGTCGCCAGAGGCCCGCACAGGGTCACATTGCTGAAAATCGGGAAGGTCCTGGGCGCAGCCAGGGTGCCGGTGCCGTCGTTGTCGGACTCGAAGCCGTTGCTGGATCCGTTGGGATCCCACATCTCCGGGTCGCGCAGTCCGAAGACGAACTGCAGTTTTCCCTGGAACCCGAAGTCGGTGTCGAACTCATCGTCCGTACCGCCGAAAGCCACCAGGTGATGCGGATTCACCGTGCCCCCGAACCATTCGTAACTGTCGTCGAAGGAGTAGCTGACCTGCACGTGGTGCACCTCGGTGCCGTCGCCCACGCCGCCGCTGGTCAGGCCGTTGATCTCGTTGTTCAGTTGGAAACGGTAGCCCGGGTATTCGATGCGAACGTACTTGAACACGCCGGAGCTGTCGTGAGGGTCGGTTCCGCCGAAAGTCCCCTCGATGATGCCGCCCTCGATGAGCGGGTTGGCCTGGTTCACCGGAGCCCGGCCGAGAATCACCACTCCGCCCCAATCACCGGGGTTGCGCAGGCCGGCCGGCTGGTTGCTCGTCATGACCACCGGAGCGGTCTCGGTGCCGGTGGCGAAGATCTGCCCGCCGGGCTGGATGACCAGGGTGCCGCCGAAGGTGCCCAAGATGACGGTGGCAGGGGGAATGTTGATGACGGCGCCGTCGGTGACATAATACAGGCCGTGCAGGGTGTACAGGGTGTCGGGGCTGAGAGTCCGGACACCGGTTTGGTGATAGGGTGCCAAGGGGTCCAGGGGGTCGATGGTGCCCAGGTCGGCCGTGCCCACCCAGGCCAGGGCGGGCAGGGCCGCGGCCGCGACCATCAAGCCCAACAGATATGCCGTCAATCGCTTGCTCATGGAAATCATCCTCCGTTGCTGCTGTGATCTGCTGGGGCGACCGCCCACATCGGTGGCCGCCCCGGAACCTTCTCACCCGCGTCGTGTGAGACGCTTCACGGGACCAGTTGTCAAGTGCTGGACGGAATGTGGTGGAAAGGTTTGGCGGTAGTCCGCCGGAGGGCCCGCAGGGGAATGAACCGCAGTATAGCCACGCTGCACGTCCTCCATTCCCACCTGCGAACCCCATTCCGGACGACTACCTGTGCGTCGAGCCGGTTGCGGGGAGGTGCGGGATCCAGGGCCTCGGGAAATGCATTCCGTTTGGATTGCCCTTGTCCGCAGGTGCCCACGCAACGAGCGGCGACGGAGGGAATGATAGGCGGGAACTGTTCCGATTCGGCCAAGGGTTGGTGTCAAGATGATCAGGATTTCATGCGCGGGTAGTTCACAACCGATGTAGGGAACGTTAACCGCCGCGCGGCGCCTAACCCGCATTATTCATGAGGGTCCTACTGCGGAGGGTCAAATGCCTAACCACTCTTCGCTACCGACCTTCATGAATAGTGCGGGCTAGAATTTGTACTGGACCGAGAGGCTGTAGGTAGCCCCTTTCTCGACGACCGCGTAGTCGTAAGGCTCCTGTTCGGGGCCGCTGGTGCGCAGGATATCCTGCCCCAGGACATCCTCGGCACTGATCTTGAACTTCAACCCTGAAGCGATTTGCTGTCCCACGAGCAGGTCGAGACGGTCCCGTGGTTCGAGATAGATGTTGGTGATGGCGCTGTCCCCTACCTTGTCGAGATTACGACCCACCTTGTTGTACAGGACATTGATCGAAGTCCCGGTGTTGGGGTTGTCGTATTGGAGGCCGGCGTTGAAGACCCAGGGAGCCTGACCCTGCAGGGGGCGGGTCTTGTCCTGGCCGTCGAACAGATCCCGGAAGTCGACCTCCGACCACACGCGGGTATAGTTCAGCGATACCGAAAAATCTTCCAGCATGGCCGGACGGTCCAGCTTGCGCCTGACCTCGAGTTCGAAACCGTAGTTCCTGCCGCGAGGGGAGTTGGTCCACGACAGCACCGAACGCTCCGGGGACGGGAACACCCTCTGTTCGATGGCGTCCCGGAAATCCTTGTAGAACAGGCTGCCCGCGACCACCTGGCCGTAGCCGGGAAAATACTCCGCGCGCAAATCGTAGTTTTCAATGCCGGCGCGTTTGAGCTCCGCATTGCCGAACTCGTTCTGGAACGTCTTGAAGTTTCGCCGGTTCACCGGTGCCAGCTCCCGGAATTCGGGCCGGTTGACGGATTGGTAATAGCCCAACCGCAGGTTGGTGTGCTCGTCGTAGATCCAGGTCAGATTGACCGAAGGCAACAGGTCGCGCTTGTCGACCATTGCGGTATCGGGGCGGTCGAGAAACTTGTCCTGCCAGGCGAGCACGAATTGGCCGGCCTCCTCGAGCCGCACACCCCCGGTCAACCGCAGATCCTCCTGGAAAAGACCGAACGGGACATCGGCCATGAGATAGGTCGCGGTCAGATCCCACTTTCCCGTGTAGCGGCCGCTGTTGAGGCGGTCGGTCTGGAAGTTGAAGCCGTGGCCCCGGACATCCACCGTCTCATTGAAGTTCTCCGAGGCGAAGATCTCATCGGGAGACAACAGGCCGAAGGCGAAGCTCTGGTAGGCGAAGGTGTAGGCCGCATACCACGCCTCCATTTCGAAGGAGCGGGTCTTGGTCTCCTGCGCCAGGCCGAATTTGAAACTGGTGGTGTGGTCGCTGTCCTCCGGATCATCGCTCGTCATCCAGGTCAGATCGACCCGGTACCCGCGTCGCAACTCGTCCAACCAACCCCAGGTGCGGAGGTTTTCATCCATGATGGGCGACTCGGGGTCATCGATGTTGTATTCCAGGTAGCGCCGGTCCGGTTCGCTGGCGTGGGATTCCCCGTAGTATGCGTTCCAGTCCAGCTCGATCCCGCTGCCGGGCCCGCCCAGTTGGTGGATGCCGTCGATCTTCTCGATGAACTGATATCGTTCCTGCCAATCGAACGTCCTCCAGGAAAACAACTTGTCCGAGTCTTCCCCCTGCAGCGTGGTGATGGTGTTATCGGAACTGCGGGTGTAGAAATTGCTCACACCCAAGCGGTGCCCATGGCCCAGACGCAGAAAAGAGTTGAACAATCCGCCCCATAGGACTTCGGACCTTGCAGCCTGATAGATTCCGAATTTGTCTTGTCCGCCGTAGGTCACATCGGCTTTGCGTTGTTCGAAACCGTCCTCACGGGTGTAGCCGTTGCGATACGATACCGCCCCCATGTAACCCAGGTCCCGGCCCGCCACCGTGGTCTTGCCGCCGTGGCTGATATTCCAGGAATACTTCGACGGCGCGTCGCTCTCGCGGATTTCCCAACGATTGGGTAGCGCCCGGGCCAGATCATTGTCGGCCAGACCGGAGGGCAGGGCCCGATGACCGTGGTCCATGGCCAACCATTCCCGATCCCCGCGAGCGGTATCCATGAAGAAGGACTCACCGGTCGTTCCCTCGGTGCCGGCCGTCGAAATCCCGACGGCGGTCGTGGCCCGATCCGGGAATTCCATGGTGTTGATGCGCACCAGGCCGCCGCTGAAGTCCCCGGGCATGTCGGGGGTGGCGGTCTTGATCACGCTGACGTTGGCCAGGAGGTTCGAGGGTACCATGTCGAAATTGAAGCTCTTGCGATCCCGTTCGATGTTGGTGCCCGTCATGGTCACCCCGTTGATTTCGGTCACGTTGTAGCGGTCGGTCACCCCGCGCACATAGATGTACTTTCCGCCCCTGACCGTCAGGCCGGGAACCCGCTTCAGCGCGTCGCCGGAAGTCCCGTCGGGCGTGCGGCTGATTTGGGCGGCGCTGATGGCGTCACCGACCACGCCGGCGGATTTGCGGCTGGCCAGGAGAGCCGCCTCTGTGGACAGGATCCTGCCCGCCGAGACCACCAGGTCATCGGTGGCATAGGCCTGGAAGCTCTCCAGGTCGATCTGAAGCCGGGTGGTCTCTCCGCCCGCGACCTCCAATCCGGTCATGAACTTGGTGTTGTAGCCCAAATAGCTCAGCCGCAACTTGAATTTTCCTGGCCGCAGGTCGGTGAAGGTCAGAACACCGTCCAGATCCGTGGCACCCTTGCGGTCGGCCCCCACCAGGGCGATGTCCACACCTATCAGGGGTTCATGGGAATCGGTGTCCCGCACCCGCACCGACAGGGAACCGGTGGCCTGGGCTACGGCGGCGGAAAAGTCGGCCGCGACAAGCAACCAAAGCAAGCTGAAGGCCGGGGCCTTGAGCCGTGAAACGAGAAAGACGGGCAAGCGAAGGGCGGTCATGCGATCATCCTCGACGACGGGACGGAGCCGTGCGGGCGGTCAACCGGTCCGAACCATATGTTCACTGTGTCAGGAGGATGTTAAGGTTGTCCCAATAGGATGTATATTTTCCGGCCGGTCTGCAGGTTGCAAAAAGGCCGCAAGCGGAATCCATTCCGCTTGCGGCCTCTGTGGCAATCCCTTGCCTGCTGGCAGCTCCGTCTGATTCCTCAGGAGCAGCCTGTGGTGGCCCCGCAGTTGTGACACTTGTAGCATGATCCGTTGCGCACGGTCACCGATCCACACTCGGGACAGGGCGGGCTGTCGGCCTGCTGCTGAAACACGGTGTGCTCCCGCTCATCCAGGGTGATCCGGCTGCGTTCGCTCCCGGCCGCGGCCACCATGGCCTTCAGGCCGGCGGCCTCGTTCTTGGCCAGGGCGGCTTCGGTGGTGTCGGCCACGCCGTCCTCCTCGGTGCCGTCGGCGTCCCCCAGGTGGTCGCCGAATTTCAGGTCCATCCAGCGGAAGATGTAATCCATCACCGACTTGGCGATGGGGATCTCCTTGTTGCTGGTGAAGCCGCTGGGCTCGAAGCGGGCGTGGCTGAACTTGTTGACCAGCACCTTCAGCGGCACCCCGTACTGCAGCATGATGGAGACGCTGGTGGCGAAGCTGTCCATCAGGCCGCTGACCACCGAGCCTTCCTTGGCCATGCTGATGAACATCTCGCCGGGCTTGCCGTTGGGATACATCCCCACCGTCAGGTAACCCTCGTGGCCGCTGATGGAGAACTTGTGGGTCAGGGCTTTCCGCTCGTCCGGCAACCGCACCCGCTTGGGCTTGGGCGGTGCCAGCTGCGACTCGTCGGCCTTTTCCTCCTTGGCCCCCGTGTTCAGCGGCTGCAGCCGCTTGCTGCCGTCGCGATAGATGGCGACCGCCTTCAACCCCATCTGCCAGGCCTCCAGGTAGGTCTGGGAGATCTCCTCCACCGTGGCCTCGGGCGGCAGGTTCACCGTCTTGCTGATGGCGCCGCTGAGGAACGGCTGCACCGCCGCCATCATGCGCAGGTGCCCCATGTAGTGGATGCTGCGCTCGCCTTTGGCCGGCCGGAAGGCGCAGTCGAACACCGGCAGGTGCTCCTCCTTCAGGTGGGGCGCGCCTTCGATGGTCTCCTGGTGGCTGATGTAGTCGATGATGTCGCCGATCTGCTCCTCATCGTAACCGAGGCGCTCGAGTGCGTCGGGCACGGTGTGGTTGACGATCTTCATCAACCCGCCGTCCACGGTCTTCTTGTACTTGATCAGCGCGATGTCCGGCTCCACCCCGGTGGTGTCGCAGTCCATCATGAAGCCGATGGTGCCCGTCGGCGCCAGCACCGTGACCTGGGAATGACGGTAGCCGAAGTCGTGCCCCAGGGCGTAGGCCTCGCGCCAGGCATTCTCGGCTTCCTCCAGCAGGTTCTCGGGCACCCGGTTGCGGTTGATGTTGTTCAAGGCGGCCCGATGCTGGCGGATCACCTCGAGCATGGGTTCGCGGTTCTCGGGAAATCCGGCGAACGGCCCGATACGCCCGGCGATCTCGGCCGACGCCTTGTAGGCCTCGCCGCACATCAGGGCGGTGATGCCCGCGGCGTAGTCCCGCCCGGTGTTGCTGTCGTAGGGCAGGCCGCGGTACATCAGCAGGGCGCCCAGGTTGGCGAAGCCCAGACCCAAGGGCCGGAAGCGGTGGCTGTTGGCCTCGATCTCCGGACGCGGGTAGCTGCTGTTGCCCACGATGATCTCCATGGCCATGATCAGCAGGCGCACGGCGTAGCGGAACGAAGCGGTGTCGAACTCGCCCTTGCCGTCGCGGAACTTCATGAGGTTCAGCGATGCCAGGTTGCAGGCCGAGTTATCCAGGAACATGTACTCGCTGCAAGGATTGCTCGCCTTGATGCGGTCGGTGTTCTTGCAGGTGTGCCAGTGGTTGATGGTGGTATCGAACTGCATGCCCGGATCGCCGCACACGTGGGTGCCCTCGGCGATCTTGCGCATCAGATCCCGGGCGCGGTAGGTGTCCATGGGCCGGCCGTCGACCACCGCGTGGGTGGTCCACTCGCCGTCCTCCTCCACGGCCCGCATGAACTCGTTGGTCACGCGCACGGAGTTGTTGCTGTTCTGGAAGAAGATCGAGCTGTAGGCCTCGCCGTTGAACGAGCCGTCGTACCCCTGATCCATCAGGGCCCAGGCCTTCTTCTCTTCCTTGACCTTGCAATCGATGAATTCCTCGATGTCCGGGTGGCCGGCGTCCAGGATCACCATCTTGGCCGCACGACGCGTCTTGCCGCCGCTCTTGATCACCCCGGCGAAGGCGTCGAACCCGCGCATGAAGGACACCGGGCCGCTGGCCTGTCCGCCCGCCGAGAGGTTCTCACGGCTGGAGCGCAACGCGGAGAGATTGCTGCCGGTCCCGCTGCCGTACTTGAAGAGCAGCCCCTCGGTCTTGGCCAGATCGAGAATGGAAGCCATGGAATCCTCGACGGCGTTGATGAAGCAGGCCGAGCACTGGGGCTTCTTCTCCACCCCGACGTTGAACCAGACCGGGGAATTGAAGGCCGCGAGCTGGTTGACCAGCATGTGCTTCAACTCGGCGCGGAAGATCGCGCCGTCCTCATCGGTGGCGAAGAACCGATCCTTGACGCCCCAATCGGTGATGGTGTCGGCCACCCGGCCGATGAGCTGCCGCACCGAGGTCTCCCGCTCGGGGGTTCCCACGCCGCCGCGGAAATACTTGCTGACCACCACGTTGGCGGCCATGGGACTCCAGGAACTGGGGATCTCGCAGTTCTCCTGCTTGAAGATCACTTCGCCCTTGTCGTTGGTGATGGCGGCGGTGCGAAGTTCCCATTCGATGGCGTCGAAGGGATCCACACCCGCGGTGGTGAACCAGCGGGGCACGGCCAGACCCTTGCTCCGGATTTCGGCCTCGGTTTCGGTTTCGGCCCCGGCGAGGGTCGCCGACCCGGCAGCGGGAGTTTCCACTTCCCGGCAAATGCGTTTTGAATCCAAAGCCGGGGTGCCGGTCTCTCCGAACAGGACACCATCGCCGGCGGGCTGAAGTTTTTCCTTGTTGATCTTATCCGTCATGATCCGTCTCTCCTCCAGGTTCAGATCCATCTGAACACCTTCGCGGTGTCGTTTATCGTTGTGTTTACCAGCCACTCCCGAAACATTTGGGAGTATTTTACTTTTGTTTTCAAGAGAGCCCCCGAACCCCGCCGGAAACTCTCGCGGTAACCGGGCGAGAACTTATCCCTGTTTGGGGTATCCGTTGCTCGCTTGATGTCCCGTGCGAAAACCCCAATATCTGGGGTCCTTTTGGTCAGTTACCACATCCCGTTGTGGGATCAGGCCGACAATAAAAGAGCGCCAACCGGCACATCAAAGGAAAAATCCCTGGCGATGCCAAGCGCCGCAGGCGTCCAACCTTCGAAGTCGCCAACCACAAGACATTTGGCCTGTTACAACGAAAGAGGGGCCGCGAATAAAAAGGGGAAATTCTCACGAAGAAATCACACGCCAACCCTGCGAGCCAAATCGACTCCTCGTTGCCCGGTATGAGAAGATATCTATCGTATTGAAACTAAATCAGATACAAAATGACCCTGCGAAATGGGGAGAAATGGTCACGAATCCTCCCCGGCAACCTCGATTTCCACCAGCAGATCACCCTGGCCGACCACCTGTCCCGCCTCCACGGCGACCTGGGCCACGCGGCCGGAAACCGCCGCAGACAGCTCCGTTTCCATTTTCATGGATTCCATGATGACCAAGGGCTGCCCCACGGCGACCTCATCACCCAACCCCACCATGACCTTGACCACCTTGCCTGGCATTTCGGCAACCAGCAGGGGACCCGCACCGCCTGCGCAGCCCGCCTCGTCCAGATCAGGGTCCGGCTTGGCAAAGCTCCGAACCTTGCCCTCGCGAAAAACATGGCACGCATCGGGGGTGACCAGGGCGGCGAAGCGAAGCCTCCCCGTCGGCGTATCGATGACCCAATCCTCTCCCTCCGGACGGACGGCCCAGGGCAGATCCCGGCCAGCCACCGCAACCCGGTAGGCCCCTCCTTCGCCCCGGACGGTGACCGCAATGTCCTCATCGTTCACGCGCAACAGCCTGGTCATCGGGATCGCCTTTCCCTCGGTTGGATCGGATCAGTCGAGGCCGCGCAGGCGGAATCGGCCCACCCGGTGCCACGGATCGCCCTGTCCCGCATCGTGGCCGGAGCTGTCGGTTCGGGTCGCCGCACCGGCTCCCTGGAGGTGATCCGCCACCGCGGCGACCGCCAGAGCCATCTCCCCATCATCGTTTTGGGGTTGCCAGTCGTTCAGGTGCTCGGCCAGAAAACCCGTGTGCAGGTTGCCGGCGGCGAACTCGTCCCTGGCCAGGACCGCCAGCAGGTACTCCGTGTTGGTGGTCACGCCCAGCACGGCGTAATCGCGCAGGGCGCACTCGGCTCTCTGGATCGCGGCGGCCCGATCGGGTCCGTGCACGCTCAACTTCGCGATCATGGGATCGTAGTTCATGGTCACCTCGTCACCCTGGCGCACGCCGCTGTCGATGCGCACGCCGGGACCGGCGGGCTCCCGCACCAGGCCGAGCCGTCCCAACGAGGGCATGAAGTTGCGCGCCGGATCCTCGGCGTAGATCCGACACTCGATGGCGTGCCCCTGCAGCCCGATCTCCTCCTGCCGCCAGGGCAACGGGTGCCCTTCAGCCACCCGGATCTGGGCCCGAACCAGATCCAACCCCGTGGCCAGTTCGGTCACCGGATGTTCCACCTGCAGGCGCGTGTTCATCTCCAGGAAGGAGAAACCGCCGGCCTGGTCGAGCAGAAACTCCACCGTACCGGCTCCCGTGTAGTCCACCGCCCGGGCGGCCGCCACCGCCGCCTGGCCCATGCGTTCGCGCAACTGGGGGGTCATCACCGGGGACGGGCACTCCTCGATGATCTTCTGGTGGCGCCGCTGGATGCTGCATTCGCGCTCGAAGAGATGCACCTGGTTGCCGTGGCTGTCGCCGAAGATCTGGAATTCGATGTGCCGCGGCCGCGCAAGGTAGTGTTCGAGGTAGACGGTGCCGTCGCCGAAAGCCTTCAGCGCTTCCCGCGCCGCCGCCTCGCAGGAGGCCACCAGGTTCGCTTCATCCTCGACCAGGCGCATCCCCTTGCCTCCGCCGCCGAAAGCCGCCTTGACCAGCAGGGGATAGCCGACCTCGCGCCCGATGACCAGGATCTCGGCCGCGGGCCAGGGTCCGTCGCCTGCCGGCTGGGGCAACAGGGCCCCGGGCACCACTGGAACCCCGGCCTTTTCCATGATGGCGCGGGCGGCGGTCTTCTCCCCCATGCTCGTGATCACTTCGGGCGAGGGGCCGATGAAGATCAGCCCCGCCTCCTGGACCGCCCGAGCGAAAGCGGCGTTCTCGGCCAGAAATCCGTAGCCGGGGTGGATGGCGTCGGCACCGGAGCGCAGCGCCGCTTCGATGACGGCATCTGCCCGAAGGTACGAGGCGGACGGTTCTGCCGCACCCAGGACCTCGGAGGTGTCGGCCATCTCCACGTGCAGGGCGCTGCGATCGGCGTCCGAACACACGGCCACCGTGGCGATGCCCATTTCCCGGCAGGCCCGCATGACCCGCACGGCGATTTCCCCGCGGTTGGCTACCAAAATCCGGCCGATCGGCCGGATGTTGTTTCCCTTGGTATCGTTGCGACTCATTGATCCTCTTCCGTTTGCTCGGCAGGCAGGCTCCACGCCTCCGTCGTCACCCAGGGCGCCTTTTCCCTGGCGGCGAAGGCCTTCAGCGCGGCCTGGCCCTCGCGCCCGGTGCGGGCCTCGGCGATCAGGCGGGCGGCAAACTCGGCGCTGCGGTCGTAACCAAGGGATACGACCCCGTCCACCAAGCTCTTGCACAGGCTCAGGGCGGCGGGCCCGCATTCCAGGACCGCCCGCACGGTCTGTTCCACGGCCGCATCGAGCCCGCCGGGCTCGGCCAGGCGATCGACCAGGCCCAGGCGCAGGGCGTCGGCGGCGGACAGAGGCTCGGCGGTCAGGAAACAGCGTCGTGCGGCCGCCGGTCCCATGCGGTCGACGATCAGCGGGGAGATCACTCCCGGCACCAGGCCCAGCCGGGCCTCCGAGAACATGAACCGGGACTCGGGCGCGGCCACCACCACGTCGCAGGCCGCCACCAGGCCCACCCCTCCCCCGTAAGCGGGCCCCTGCACGCGGGCGATCACGGGCGCCGGACAGCTCCGGACGGCGCGAAAGACCTTCCCCATCTCCAGGGCGGCATCCAGGTTGGCCTGGAAATCGGCCTCACCCAGCTGCTTCATTTCCTTGAGATCCGCCCCGGCGCAGAAAACCGGGCCGGTCGCCCTCAGCACCACCGCGTGCGGCCGAAAGCCGCCGCCCTCTCCGATATCGAATCGGCCGCCCGGCAGCCGCGGATCCGGCGGCAGGGGCTCGCGGTAGGCCACCGAGTCCATCAGTTCGCCCAGGGCCTTCAGCGTGGCCATGTCCAGGGCGTTGCGTGTCCCCGGACTGTCGAGGGTCACAACCAGGACCGGACCCCGGATCTCATTGCGCAAACCCATGGGGGCCTCCTACATGCGATAGACGCCGTATTTCACCGGCGGGATGGGCGCGTTCAGGGACATGGCCACCGCCAGGCCCAGCACGTCCCGGGTCTGAACCGGGTCGATGACCCCGTCATCCCACAGGCGGGCGCTGCTGTAGTAGGCGTGGCCTTCCTGCTCGTACTTGGCCAGGATGGGCTCGGTAATGGCATTTTCCTCCTGAGGGGTCAGCGCCTGCCCGGCCCGCGCCAGCTGCTCCTTCTTCACCGTCAGCAAGACGCCGGCCGCCTGCTCGCCGCCCATGACCGAGATCTTGGCCTGGGGCCACATGAACAGCAGCCGCGGCTGGTAGGCCCGGCCGCACATGCCGTAGTTGCCGGCCCCGAAGCTCCCGCCCACGATGACCGTGAACTTCGGCACCGTGCTGTTGCTCACGGCGTTGACCAGCTTGGCCCCGTCCTTGGCGATCCCCCCGTGCTCGTACTGCTTGCCGATCATGAAACCGGTGATGTTCTGCAAAAACAGCAGGGGAATGCGCCGGGCGTTGCACAGTTCGATGAAATGGGTGCCCTTGAGGGCCTCGGCCGAGAAGAGGATCCCGTTGTTCGCCAGAATCCCCAGGGTGTAGCCGTGGATGCGCGCAAATCCGCACACCAGGGTCGGCCCGAAGCGGGGTTTGAACTCGTGCATGCGACTGCCGTCGACCAGACGGGCGATGACCTCGCGCATGTCGAAGGGAAACTTGGGGTCGTGGCTGACGATCCCGTACAGCTCCTGGGGGTCGTAGTAGGGGTCTTCGGGAATCGAATGCGGCGTGCGCACCCTGTTGATCGGCCCCAGGTTCTCCACGATATCGCGCACCAGGCGCAGGGCGTGGGCGTCGTCGTTGGCGAGGTAATCGGCCACGCCGCTGATGCGGGTGTGCACGTCTCCGCCGCCCAGCTCCTCGGCGGTGACTTCCTCGCCGGTGGCCGCCTTGACCAGAGGAGGGCCGCCCAGGAAGATGGAGCCCTGTTCCCCCACGATGACCACCTCATCGCTCATGGCCGGCACGTAGGCGCCTCCGGCAGTGCACGATCCCAGCACGGCGCTGATCTGGGGAATCTCCAGGGCACTCAAAGTGGCCTGGTTGTAGAAAATGCGACCGAAGTGATCGCGGTCGGGGAACACCTCGGCCTGCAGGGGCAGGAAGGCGCCACCACTATCGACCAGATAGATGCACGGCAGACGGTTCTCCCGGGCGATCTCCTGGGCGCGCAGGTGCTTCTTGACCGTCACGGGGTAGTAGGTGCCCCCTTTGACCGTCGCGTCGTTGGCCACGATCATCACCTGGCGGCCGTGGATCATGCCGATCCCGGTGACCAGCCCCGCCGCCGGAACCGGATCCGGGTAGATCTCGTGGGCCGCCAGCGGTGACAGTTCCAGGAAAGGGGTGCTCGGGTCCAGCAGATCGGCGATGCGGTCACGCACCAGCATCTTGCCCTGGGACAGGTGCCGTTGACGCGCCCGATCGCTGCCGCCCTGGCTGACATGCTTCAGCAGTTCCGCCAGGTCGGCGGCCTTCTTCCGGTTGAGCCGGTCATTCTCCCGGAATGCGGGATCCGCCGTACGGATCCCGCTCTTGATGCGTTTCATGCAGACCTTTCCGATTGTGCGGATTAATTCCCGGTCTTCTTCTCGGCCGCGTCCTTCAGCTTGTCGTTGGCCATGATGGCCAGCTCCACCCGGCGGTTCAGACGTTTGCCCTCGGTCGTCGAGTTGTCCGCAATGGGCTGGGTCTCGCCGTAGGCCATGATGGTGAACCGGGTGGCATCGACACCCTGGCCAGCCAGGGAGTTGGCCACGGAGTTGGCGCGGTTGCGCGAGAGGTTCATGTTGTAGTCATCGGGGCCCGAGGAGTCGGTGTGGCCCTCGATGAGGATGTCGGTATCCGGGTACTTCTGCAGGATCACGGCCAGATTGGCCAGGTTCTGCCGGGCCTCGTATTGCAGATCGGACTTGTCGACGGCGAACAGCAACCCCGAGTCGAAGGTGATCTTGATGCCTTCGCCGACGCGTTCGACCGAAGCGCCTTCCAGATCACGCTCGATTTCCTCGGCCTGGTTGTCCATGTAGTTGCCGATGTAGGCGCCGGCGGCTCCGCCGACGGCCGCTCCGATGATGGCGCCCAGGGCGGTGTTGCCGGACTTGCTGCCGATCAGCCCGCCGATGGCCCCCCCGGCTCCGGCCCCGATGGCCGTTCCCTTGGTCTGGCGGCTCATGTTGGCGCAGCCCGTCGTCATCAGCCCCAACAGACTGACAACCAGTAACAATACGATGGTCCTCTTCATCGTCATCCCCCTTAGCCCGTGTGTTTCAATTCCCGCGGAATCTCGAATGTGGAGTCTATGGAAAATCCCGCAAAAAAGTAATCAAAAACAACCTCGGCCCGCCACGCCGTATCCGGCAACAGGGCTATTCCCCCATGATCCAGGACGGTTCGAAGCGGCTGAAACCACCTTGATCGCTCCTCCCGCCCGCGATCTCCAGTTCATCGCGGCCATTCACCTGGACCATCTGTCGTGGCCGGTCGTGAGCGGCGCCGTCGGTCCGGATCGAGGCCTTCGCGGCGGGGAGCGCCAGGGGTCCACTGAACGCAACAGAATCCCGGATGTGGAACACCCGCCAGGAGGATCGGCCATCACATCAGCGCCCGTAGAAACTGGCTTCGAGATCGTAGCCGAGGGCATCCTGGAACGACCGATCAGGCAGGGCCCAGGAAACGATGACCAACCGATCACCCCGCCGCAAACCCGCCAGCAACAACGGCAGGCAAAGCAGACCGCCCCCCTGGATCGAAATCGCCGTGGCATCGTGGCGCCACCAATGGCGGACAAAATTCAGCATGCCGTCCGGCCTGGGCTGAAAAAAATACTTGGCATAAGCCGACTGCGGAAGAGGGGATCCGAACACGATCACCGTTGTGAGGACAAATAAAGCCACGGGAATCCCCGCCCAAAGCGCTGCGCGTCGCAACTCCGCCAGCCAGGCGCGCCCATCCACCCGTCGAATATGCAGTTCGAGAGTGCGCATAGCGGCCAGGACGCAGATAACGGGAACGGCATCCAGCTTCGAAACCAGCGCCACCCCGATCATGTTGGCCAGCAGGACGCTCTCTTGGGGAGAAAGGATCTGCGTGGAGGCAATACCGCCGGCAAGAACCCCGTGCAGGAATCCCGAAATGCCGAAGACCGAGGGACCGTCGAGGTTGTACTGGGAGAAACCGCCCTGGGCGAAGTTGTCCATGTAGCGCAGGACGATCGCCCCGTCGTCGTAGAGCGATCGGGTCGGCCAAAGCCACCGGGACACGCCGGCCGCCAGGAGGGACAGACCCAGGACGGCCAAGGGCCATCCACGGGAACGGCAAACGGCAGCTCTGAGGCCGGGTTCGGTCGGGAACACCGAGACTGCATCTTGGCCGGCCGTCGGCCTCGGGTGTATGCTCTGCGGGTGATCCGTGTTCTTCCACCATACCGAGGAGCAGCCATGGGCCTGCACATCACCGGCGGCAGCATCATCACGCCCCGCGGCCCGGAACCGGCGGACCTGGGCGTTTCCGGCGGCAAGGTCACGGCCGTGGCCGCTCCCTGCGGATTGCCCCCCAACACCGCCGTCGAGACCTTCGACGCCACAGGCCTGTGGCTCCTGCCCGGCGCCATCGACGCCCACACCCACTTCGGCATGCCCCTGGGAAGCGGCATATCCAGCCTCGGTTGGCGCGAAAGCAGCGAGGCCGCCCTGCTGGGCGGCACCACCACCGTGATCGATTTCGTCAATCCCCAGCCGGGTGAACCGCTCCCGGACGCCGTCGCCCGCTGGCGCCGGTCAGCCGACGGGGCCTGCCTCTGCGACTACGGGCTGCACTGCACGGTGAGCGAGGCGCTTCCCGAGCGCCTCGCCGAGATCCCCGCGCTCGTGGGCGTGGGGATTCCTACGTTCAAAGGATTTCTCGCCTACAAGGGTCGTCTGATGCTCACACCGGAGCAGATGAAAGCCCTCATGCACGATGTCCGCCGGGCCGGCGGCATGCTCCTGGTCCATGCCGAGGACGGCGAGGTGAACGCCGCGGCCCAGGAAGTCCTGGTGAACACCGGCCGCACCACCGCCAACTGGCACCCGGCGGCCCATCCTCCCGAGTCGGAGATCAGCGCGGTCAAGACCGCGCTGGCCCTGGCCGCGGAAACCGACTGCCCCTTAACCATCGTGCACATGAGCCTCGCCGAATCACTCGCCGAACTGGACAAGGCCAGACCGGCCGCTGCCGCGGCCGTATACGGCGAGGTCTGCCTGCACCACCTGGCGGCCGATGCCTCCCTGTACGGCATGGGTCAGGACCGGGCCCTGGCCGCGATCTGCTCGCCACCGCTGCGCTCGGCCGCCGACGCCGCAGGACTGCTGGCGGGCCTGGCCGACGGGCGCATCGACTTTCTCTCCACCGACCACTGCGAGTTCCCCCTCGAAACCAAGCGTCTGGCGGCCCGCGGCGGCTTTGGCGCCGTGCCCAACGGCTGCGGTGGAGTGGGCGAACGCCTGACCTTCGCCTACACCCTCGGGGTGGTCTCCGGGGCCATGTCCCCGTGGCGCTGGATGCAAGTCTGTTGTCAAAAACCTGCTGAAATCATGGGGCTTACCGGAAGAAAAGGCCGCTTGCATCCCGGTCATGATGCCGATATCGTTGCCTTCGATCCCCTGCAAGAATTCCGGTGGGACGCCCTGGGCGCCAGCGATGGCCCCGGCAACCTCTATCGCGGGCGAACGGCCCGGGGCCGAGTCGTGCAGGTCTGGAAAAGCGGCAGGTTGGCCGTCACCGAAGGCCGGGTGGTCACAGGCACGGCCGGATCCTTCCTGCCGCGCCGGCTGTCCCACCCTCAAGCGATTTGAGCCGGGAAAGGAACCGACATGTCCGCCACTCCTCCCTCCTCCCAGCATCTCGCGGGACGCTATGGACGCATCCTGGCCCAATTGACCGAACTATTTCACGGATACCGGGGAACTTCCTGTGACGAAATCGCCCGCATGGCCACCATCACGGCCCTGCTGCAGCACAAGATGCCCCACTTCTTCTGGACCGGATTTTACCGGCTGGAGGCGGGACAACTCATCGTCGGGCCATACCATGGGCCCCTGGCCTGTGCCGTGCTGAAACCCCCCAAAGGTGTGTGCTGGCAGGGGATGCGGGATCGCAAGACCATCATCGTGCCGGACGTGCAGGCCTTCGAAGGACACGTGGCCTGCGACGAGCGCAGCCGCAGCGAGATCGTGGTCCCGGTCCGCGAGCCGGCCGGCAACGTGGTCGGTGTGCTGGACGTGGATTCCGATCAACCCGACGCCTTCTCCGATGTCGACCGGCAAGGCCTCGAAGCCATCGTCGAACTGGTCTACGCCTGACGGGTCAGGCCATCCATCCGCTCAATCCTGCGCGAGGGGAGCCTCGCCCGGCAAGGGAAACCAGCGCAGGGATTCGCACTCGGGATCCAGGCGGCTCAGCAGCCCGGTCGCGGCGAAACCCGCCCCGGGAATCCCTTCCCGGTTGGCCATATCCCCCATGATCGCTTCGGCTTGGCGCAGATAGCACTCCAGAGCGGACTCCGGTTCAGTCTGCTGATGCCCGCGATACCGGATGCGACCACCGCCGAAAGTCACCTCCTGCAGCTCGGGGATATCATCGCGGACGGCGCCTCGATGCCGCCAGATCCCCGTCACCGGATTGAAGTCGTAGTGGGGCAACAGGCGCCAGCCCTGGTCCGCCACCAGCTCCACCGCCCGCACGATGAATCGGAACACATTCTCGCTGATGAAGTAGTTGAAGTTCAGCCGCACCCAGCCCGGCTTGATGCCCTCGGACCCGGCGTTGATGGCGTCGTGGTACTTCATGCTGTGAGCCAGGTCGATGCCGAGCAGGCGGTGGCCGTAGGGCCCGGCGCAGGAGCATCCCCCACGCGTCTGGATTCCGAACAGGTCGTTCAGCAGCGCAACCACGAAATTGTGGTGCAGGATGAGCTCGCCGTGGCGGATGACGAAGGAGACGATGGACAGCCGCTTGGCGTGGATGTTGCCCAGGATCTGGATGTTGGGGTGCTGGGCCCAGGATGCGATGGCCCGCGCCAGAAAATCCGCTTCCAGCTTTTCGATGACCTCGGCGCCCACCGTCTGCTTCAGCTGGAAGACCAGACCCGCCCGGATGCCCTCGACGATGGCGGGCGTGCCGCCTTCCTCCCGGTGGATGGGATCGGTCAGGTAGGTGTGCCGCGCCGAACTGACGTACGCCACCGTCCCGCCGCCGGGCACCGACGGCACTGCGTTGGTCAGCAGACGACGCTTGACCACCAGCAGCCCGGGGGTCTGGGGCCCGCCGATGAACTTGTGGGGCGAGATGAACACCGCATCCTTGCTGGCCGGACCGACGCCATCGCCACCGGCGGTGGGATCGAAGCCGGGGTTCATCTCGATGTTCACGTAGGGGGCCGCGGCGGCGAAATCCCAGAAGGCCAGGGCGCCGTAGCGGTGCAACAGTTCGGTGATGCCGTGGGTGTTCGAGACGATGCCGGTCACGTTGCTGGCCGCCGAAAAGCTGCCGATCAGCAGGGGCCGGGTGGCGTGGGCGAGCAGTTGCTGCTCCAGGACTTCCTGGTCGATGCGGCCGTCCTCGTCCTCCGGAATCACCACGACCTCGGCGATGGATTCGCGCCACGGCAGTTCGTTGGAATGGTGTTCGTACGGCCCGATGAAGACCACCGGCCGGGCCTCGACCGGGATGTGCCGACCCAGGCCGTGCCGTTCGTCCAGTTCGTGGGGCAGGCGCAGATTGAGGATCTCCACCAGCTTGTTGATGGCGCCGGTGGCACCGGAACCGCCGAAGATGACCACGTCGGCGCTCGTGCCGCCGACCGCCTCGAGGATGATCTCCCGGGCCATCTCGCGGAAACGAGTGGTGCGCCGGCCCGTGCTCGATGTCTCGGTGTGGGTGTTGGCGTAAAGGGGGAGCACTTCGTCCCGGATGAAGTCCTCGATGAAGGTCAGGGAACGGCCGCTGGCCGTGTAATCCGCGTAGGTCAGTCGGCGCAGGCCGTAGGGGCCCTCGATGGCCCGGTCATCCCCGATGATGCCTTCGCGAATCTGCTCGATGAGTTGCTCGACGTGGCCGGTCAAGGCGCTCCTCCGCAGGTTCGGTCCCCGTGGTTCCGCTCCCAGCAATAGTAGCCTTTCGGGGCAGCCGGGGAAACCGGTTTGCGCGCCGGAGCTCGACGGCGATCAGAAGGGGTAGGTCAGGCTCGAGGTGACCCAGCCGCCGCTGAGACGATAGGTGTCGAGGTTGGAATCCTGGTTCCGCCAGCCGGTCGCCACGCGGAAGCGGGCCTGCCGCCGGCCCACGGCAAAGGTGCGTTCCAGGGACAGGAACGCATCCCGGACCGTGTCCTGCCGGGTCGCGCCTCCCTGATCGGTGACGAAGAGCAGATCCCCGTAGTCATGTTCGCCGAGATAATATCCCCCCTCGACCCAGACCAGGAGGGGACTGAGCCACTTGACCGCCGCCAGGGCGTCGGTCCCCTCGTGGGCATAGAAATCGAGCAAGGGGCTGTCGAAAACATCATCCCCGACGTAATGGGGAAAGTCTTCGAGGCTGAACCTCTGCTCGACCCAGGCCCTTAGCCCGGTGCGGGAGGATAGTCCCTGGGAAAAATTCAGCCGCGCCGCCAGCTGGGAGGCGGAGGGGAGTTGAGGGGTCTCCCAGACCCGCGACGCGGCCGAGTCGTAGAATCGTTTCCATCCGGCAGCGACCGTGAACCCGACGGTGGTGCGGGTGGCGAAGAACCGTTTCAGCTCCACATCGAGCCGCGGCTCCAGGTAGCTTTCCTCGGGCAGGTCCCGATAGCGCCGGTACCGAAAGGTCCCGGTCGCCTTGAAGAGGGTCGCCGGAGCGAGGTACGTCTTCCAGACGGCGTACGCATTGCCCTCCTGATGGTCATAGGGCGCATAAGTGTCCTGGTAGCTGCGCATGGCGTACTCGACGCCCAGCCCCACCGATCCGGTTCCCGGGGCCCCGCGCCGCTGCCACTGCCAGCCCAGGGCATGTCGCAGGGATCCCAGGTCGGTGTCGTTGCCGAACTGACTCGCCGCCAGTTCGTAGCCCAGCCGGAACGCGTCCTGGTCGTGCTGCTGACGGGCGTCCAGCCGCAAGGTCTGGGCTGCGTAACCGGCCGACGATTCCCCCGAGACGCCCAAGGGGTGATCCATATAGCCTCCGGCAAGGGTGAAGACGCCGACGAGGTCCGTCGCTGCAAAAACCCGACCGACAGCCAGAACCGTCAGCACCAGGAGCCCGTAGCGCATCCACCGCCGTTCCATCTCCCCCCCTTCATCCCAGCTGGAGCATAAAATTGACCGGGGCAAGGAATCGGACACCCTGCCCCGGCCCGCGGCTACCGTTGGCCTTCACGCCGTTGGGTCCCTCCACCCATATCGACGCCATCACCCGAAGGTCCCCCGGAGCCAGGACGACTTCCCGTTCTGGGGCCCGGACCGTCTTCCAGCCCACCTGGGCCGAACAACCCCGGTCCGTCTCCGGCTCCCTGCCGGAATTGGGCCTCTCGCAAAAGATTGAACAACCTGGCAAAACGGAACCAGGGGTGGAGCCCCTCGGAGGAGTTCTCCTGCCCCCGGGTATCCGGGTCCAACCGGTTCGGGATCCCGTCCCCGTCCCGATCCGGTGCCAGATCGTTGAAACCATCTCCGTCCTCATCGACGAAGGGGTACGGCTTCGGCTGCGGCTTTGTGGTTTCGTCCCCGGTTGCAGGTGGCGGGCCTTGGGCCAAGGCCGAACCTGATCCGCCGAGGTCCAGGACCACCGCAGAAATCAGAATGAGGATGAAGCCGACAACCTGCCGCATGACCGATCTCCTTCGTGTGACGCCGCCCGGACCCCCGAACGGCATCCGTCCGCCATCCGCAAGGATCGGACCCACCCTCCGGGTCGCGGAAATTTTCCGCAATCGCAATAAAGTTCACGAGTTGTCTCACGCAACGGGTGAATGGGAGGCGAGGGGTCGCAGAATTCCGCGAAACCCCTGCGCCCTCCCACGCAGAAATCTGCGCACAATCGGGGATAAGAAAGGGAGCGGGTTGCGCCCGCTCCCTCGGGGGAAACTTGATCCGGACCGTCTAGCGGGCGCCGCCGCCCCGCCGGCTCCCGCGATTGGCCAGGGTGCCGCCGTCCTCGGTGCAATCCCCGCTCCCGTCGCCGGGACCGAATCCCGAGCCGTCGGCCGGACCGGTGCCCAACCCAGTGCCGTCACCGGGACCGAAACCACCGGAACCCGAGTCGCCGGTACCGGAACCGCCGGGCCCGTTACCCGCCTGGACGTGCGTCGCCAGCTGGTTCATGAGCTGGAAGTACCGCCCCCAACCCTTGGCTTCGTTTTGCTGGTGTCCGAACTGCCGCCCGGTGCCGTCCTGGGGTTTCACAAAGTCGGGATCCATCCCGTTGGGAATTCCGTCGCCGTCGGCGTCGGGGGCGAGGTCGTTGAATCCGTCTCCGTCTTCATCCAGGAATCCGCATACGCCGTTGCCGTTGCCCGGCCCGGTGACCGGATCGGTCTGCGCAAAGGCTGCCGCAGTCATCAACATCAAAATGGCGGCCAGTGTCGTGATGATTAGTTTGCTCTGCATGGTTCAACTCCTTTTTGGGTGTCCTCCGTGTGGGTGATGAGTCTATGCTGGAGTGATTGCAGGGTGGGTGCCAGGAAAACGAATATCCCAAATGACATTTAACTCGTTGTATTTAAATTAATTAACAAAATTGCCCAGGAAGGTGCTTGGGCGGAAATGCGCAAGAATCCGCGAAATTCCGGGACCCGTTCGCAGGATTCGACGGGGGTCAGACCTCTTGGTCGCCCACCGGTTTCCACTTGCCCAGCTTGTAACGCAGCCCGCTTTCGGTCAGTCCCAGCAGGCGGGCCGCTCTGCTCTGGTTCCCGTCGCAGGACGCCAGGGTATCCATGACGATGCGTCGCTCCAGGGCTTCCAGCATTCCGGGCAGGTCGCCCTGAACGGACGGGAGACCCGCAGGCAGGTCCGACTCCGCCGAACCGTCTCCCCGGCACGGCAGGTCCTCGGCCCGGATGACGACGTCACGGGCCATGACGACCGCTTGCTCGATCAGGTTTTCCAGCTCGCGGATGTTGCCCTTGAATTCCTGCGCCATGAGGCAGGCCATGGCTTCGGCGCTGAAACGGCGCACGGGTCGTTGGTAACGCTGGGCATACCGTGTCAGGAAGTGCTCGGCCAGCTCGGGGATGTCCTCCCGGCGCTCCCGCAAGGGCGGCAAGGCCAGGTTCACCACGCGCAAGCGGTAAAAAAGATCCTCGCGGAATTCACCCATAGCGACCAGGTCCTCGAGGTCACAGTGGGTGGCGGTGACCACCCTCACATCGGCCTGGACCGTCAGGTCCGATCCCACCGGGGAGAACTCCCGCTCCTGCAAAAAGCGCAGCAGCTTGACCTGGACCAGGGGGCTCACGTCGCCGATCTCGTCCAGGAACAGGGTGCCCCCTTCGGCCTTGGCGACCCGGCCCGGACGGTCCCGATCCGCACCGGTGAAGGCCCCTCTGACGTGGCCGAACAACTCGCTTTCCAGCAGGTTCTCCGGTAGCGCCGCGCAGTTGACGGCCACGAATTTTTCCAGGGCCCGCGGGCTCAGATCGTGCAACGAGCGAGCCAGCAGTTCCTTGCCCGTCCCGCTCTCCCCGGTGATCAACACGGTGGCAGCGGTCTCGGCCGCCCGCGCCGCCCGATCCAGCACCTCGGCCATGACGCGGGATCCCCCGATCAAGCGGAACCCCTCCCGGGTATCCTCCAGCTTCTGGCGCAGCAGGCGGTTTTCCCGGATCAAACGGTGCATCTCCAGGGCCCGGTTCACCACCAGTTCGAGCTGGTCCAGGTCGATGGGCTTGGTCAAGAAGTCCGCCGCACCCTCCTTCATGGCCGTGACCGCCGTCTCGATGGAACCGAAGGCGGTGACCATGACGACGGCGATGTCCGGACGCAGGCGGCGGCACTCCCGCAGCAGTTCGAGCCCCGACATGCCCGGCATCCGCATGTCGCTGACCACCAGGTCCACGGCCTGGTCCCGGACCACCTCCAGGGCGGCCTGCCCGCTGTCGGCCTCCCGCACCTCGTGTCCCCATTCGGCCAGGACCGAGGCGATGGTCTGCCGCTGGGTCTCTTCGTCGTCAACTACCAGAATCAGGCGTTGGCCCCACATGGTCCCGTTCCTTCCGTCCTGTGTCATCGGCCTGTCGCGGCAGGCGCACCACGAAGCGGGCGCCGCGTCCGTCCAGACCGGGGCTGCCGGACAATTCCAGCGTGCCGCCCATGTCGGCCACCATCCTGGCGACCAGACTCAGGCCCAACCCCGTGCCTTCGGGGCGCGTCGTGTAGTAGAGATCGAAGATCCGGCCCCGGTCCTCCTCACTCACTCCCGGTCCGTTGTCCTCCACCACGATCTCCGCGTTGCCGGCATCTCCGATGAGGGACACCAGGACCTTGGCCTCGGCGCCGGCGGCCTCCACCGCGTTGCGGATCAGGTTCTCCAGGATCTCCCGCACGAAGCCCGGGTCGACCACCGCGGTCATCCCCGGAGCGTAGGCCGTGATCACCGCCCCCTTCGGCGCATGCGCAGCGGCCTGGATGGCCACCGTATCACGCACCAGAGCGGCCAGATCCGTCTTCTCCAGCACCGGTTGCCGCGGGCGGGCAAAATCCAGGAAATCCTGGACGATGCCCTCGATCCGCGAACTCTCCACACGGATATGGCCGGCATGGGTCCGGACATCCTCGTCCAGTTCGGGCATGCGGCCCAACCGCTGGGCGATCATGTGGATGCTGTTGAGCGGGTTGCGGATCTGGTGGGCAACCCCCGAGGCCAAAGACCCCATGGCCGCCAGATGCCCCAACCTCCGCGTCTCCTCCTGGCGGGCTTCCAGCTCCGCGCGAACCCTCGCAACCTCATGATCCAGAACACCCTGACGCTGCCAGGCCAACAACAGGGCGCCCAGCAGCACCAGGCTGGCGGCGAGGACACCCGCCCGCATCACCGTTCGGCGCCGGATGTCCGCGCGCATGACGACCAAAGGCTCCGCGTCGAGGCCGACCCGCAGCACGGCATCCCCTCCGTAGAGGCCGACGACCTGGGCGACCTCGAATACGGGCCCGGCCGCAGACCGGTATTCCCGGGCGACCCAGGGTTCGCCGCCGGCCAAGGGAGCCAGAAAAGGGTCTTCGGCGGGCACCGGTAGGCTGATGTCAGCCAGGGTGGAAGCCTGGATTCCCGTCTCGTCCTGGATGATCACGTAGCGGACCGAGCGTTCCTCCCCGATGCTCTTGAGCAGGTGCCCGGGCCCGATTTCCCGACGCACGGCCACCAGATCGTCGGCCTTGCCATCCACCACCACGGCGCCGCCCTCGTCCCGGTGGACACCCACCACGAAGCTCGCCCCGGCGCCGGCGGTCCGACCCCCGATTCCCAGCACGGTTTGCTGCGCCGTCCCTTCACACAAGTCCTTCAGGAACGTCACCGGGAAACCCTCATTGGCCTCTGGAGAAGGATAAGTCGCGACCGTGCCACCGTTCCGGTCCAGGATCAGGATCCGCTGCAAGTCCAGTCCCCGGGCCAGAAAAGCCAAGCGCTCCGGGTCATGTTTCTCGGAGGCGGACATCCAGGCCAGCCAGCGGGCGTCATCCAGCAAGCGGGCGGCGAACTCGTTCTGCCACTCCTGATACGTCCTCAGGCCATGCAGGTTGGCCTCGGCGATGATGTCGCTGACCACCTCGGCATGGCTGACCATGAGCGCTTCCAGGTCATCGATCCTGCGGCGCAGATCCCAGCGAAAACCGAGGCTCAGCACCACCAGCAGAAGCAGGATGGCGGAAAGGAAAAGGATTCTGCGCCTCGGCAAGGTCACGGCCATTCCCTTTCTGGTACGGCATTGTTCTTGTGTCCCGGGAGTATACCCACCAGATTAACCCAGCCCAAGCTCGATCACGGCCCCCAGCTCCCGAAACGGCCTTCATGCAAGATCAGAGCCATCACGGTACAACCCCTGCCGTCGGCTGGCTGGCCGCCGGTTGGCTGGCCGCCGGTTGGCTGGCCGCCTGCCTGGCCGCCGTTGCCCTCGGCCAGGCTCTGCGCCTGACCCCCTTCGAAGCCGCCTACGCCTGGCCCCTGCCCCGGCCCGTCGCCTGGTTGCCGGGAGCCCTGTTCCCCCTGGCCCTGATCTGCCTCGGCATCGCGGCCCTGCTGCTGCTGTTCGGCGCCGCCGTGGCGCGCGCGGGTGGGGTCCAGAAACCGTGGGCCCGGCTGCTGCTGATCCATCCCCTCCTTTTGGCCTTCATCTGGCTTGTCTGGCCTGCCAACGGCCGCCAACCCTGGTCGGGCGTGGCCCCGGAAACCCTGATGCTGGCCGGCCTGGGGGTGGCTGCGGCCACCTGGCTGGGCCTGCGCCGGGGGCACCTGAGTTTCGGACCGGCACCCAGACCCGGTGAATTCATCCGTGACGGGGTCTTTCTCATCCTCATCCTGGTGGGCGGATATCTCAAAGGACCGGGCCTGCGGGGTTCGGCGCTGGTCCCCGCCCTGGTGAGCTACCCCCTGTTCGCGGTGGCGCAGTTGCTGGTGATGATGATCCTGCCGGCGACCGACCTCGTGCGTTGCGGGGTATCCCGGCGGGTCACCATTTTGGCCTGCGGCATGGTCTTCGGCGCTCTGCACTGGCCCAATCCGGTGCTGGTGGTGGCCACCTCCGTCGCGATGGCATTCTGGACCTGGGACCGCCTGAACGGGCGGGGTCTGATCTCCCTGGCCCTCGGCATGGGACTGCTCGGAGCGGTCTTCAGCCAAACCCTGCCCGACACCTGGACCGAACACATGCGGGTGGGCCCGGGCCTGATCAGGCAGGTCGCGCGGGAGGATCTGGCCGTCGGCAGGCTGTGGTTCACCCCGGGCACCCCCGAATGGAACGCCCATCCACCCCTGCCCGCCGAATTCCTGGGCACAATTTACCCGGGTGTCGTGGGCAGACCCATCGGCCCCGAGGAGTTCGACCTGTGGCAAAGCTCCCTCGACCGGGCCCGACGCCGCACCGTGATCTGGCAATTCATCAGCGGCGCAGAGTACGCCGGCAAGCAACTGCACGGACCCGCGCCGGCTCCGGTGGGTGAAGCGGAGGAACACGCCCTGTTCTGGCGCAAGCTGATCGACCGCCTGGACAGCCCCGATTATTGGGAAGCGCACGGAGGGAATTGGGACGGATTTCTCACGGGCCTGTACGCAGATCTGCTGGGCCGGCGCCCGGCACTGCCGGAGCTGGCCGCTTGGTCGCCCCGTCTGCATCTCATCCAGCGCCGTCAGATTGCCGAGGTCCTGTTGCGCCACTCCCTGCAGTGGAGGGACCAACCTCCGCAGACCCTCTCGATGCGCAGCCTTGTCGCGCCCCAGATCCCCCTGCTGGTGGCCCGCTTTCCCTGACCCCGGGTCAGTCGCGGCCTTCGCTCTTTTCGGCTTCCCGACGGACGATGGTCTCGGCCAGGGCATCGCGGCGGCGCTCCAGGATATCCCGGTCCGCCTGGGCTGCGGCGCGCGCTTGATCATCCGCCGCATCCTTGATCGCCTGGTCGCAGGGGAAGGCGCGGGTGGACATCAGGGTCGGCGAGGCGATCTCGATACCCCCGCCGTGCAGCTGGTCGAGCATGGCCGACCGCAGCCGCGAGGGGACCGTCAGCAGGCGGCTCACGTCGGTCAGCAGCTCCGAGACCCGGTAGCTCACCGTGAAATCCCCGAGTTCGAGGATCTGCACGAAGGGTTCCTTCAGCCCCGCGGCGGCGGCGGCCGCCAACAGGAGCGGTTCGACCGCAGCGTGGGAGGTGTCGTATCCCAGGGAAACCTCACCGGTGACGATGGTACCGGACCGGCGGATGACCCTCACGGGGTGCGTGGCCAGGAAAAGGTTCGGCAGGGTCACCAGATCCCGTTGCTCGGTCTGGATCTCGGTGTGGAAGAGACCGCGCTCGGTCACGCGGCCGAAATGCCCTTCGGTCCGCACGAAATCGCCCACCTTGAAGTTGCCGACGGCCCGGTGCATGAGGCCGGCCATGGCGTTGCCCAGGATCGTGGTGCTCGAAAGGGCGACGGCGGCGCTGATCATCAGTCCCACCAACCCCAGCAACTGTCCGCGGGTCATCGGTGCGAAGGGCGCGGCAACCAGGAGCGCCACCGCCACCACGAGCATGGCTAAGAATCCCAACCAATGGTCGAGCAATGCGATTCCGGTCATGCCGTCCACCTTTCCCCGGGATGTCCGATTCAGAACAGGCGGCGCGAAACGAAAGTCCAGCCCCCGGGCCGGACCTCCACACCCGCGATGGTCCTCACCCCGCGCACGTGGTCGCGCTTATCCAGCAGTTCCACCTGCAAATCGTGCCGGCCGGGCGGCAGGTCCAGCCGAGCCACCAGGATGCGACCCGGAAGGGTCGACCAGCTACGGGTGTCGGCCTTCTCGGTAACCGCCCCGAAGATGTTCGCCAGCAGGCCGCCGACCTTGCCGGTGGATTTTTCCAACCCCCGCTGGGCCAGGTACTTGGTCAGACCGCGCAAAATGGTCTTGAAGAAGATGGTGGGTTTTTCAGCGTCGAAGGTGATCCGCGCGGCGCGGGACAGGTTGGTCGCCACGACGGTATATCGCGCGGTGTCGCAGTCCGAGGCGGCGACCCGGCAACGAGCCAAGGGGTCGGCCAGGGCGTCCTGCAATTCCGGCGCCGCCACACTGACCCAGTATTCGATCTTCCGCTGCGGATACAGGGTCCGGTAGCGTCCCGCCCCGTTGTACAGATCCCAGGAAGCCGCGTTGGTGTCGTCGTAGGATTTTCCGCTGTATACCGGAAAGTCGAAGCGGATCTGGGTCTTCTGCGGCACGTAACCGGTCTCCAGAAGCACGACGACCCGCCCGGTTTCCGCCTCCTGAGGGTCGGGAGCCGGAGACCGGAAGACCACCGGGCAGTCCTTGCGGACCTGTTCCAGTTCGGCGGTGAAGCCGAGCCGGCGCGCGGTGCGGGCCAGATCCCGGGCCAAGTCGTCCGGAGGTTCCACCTCCAGCAAATCGTGCAGATCCTGGAAGGCCACCGCGGCGTTGCGGTAGGAAACGAAGGCATCGTTGGTCTCCCCCGCCTGCTCGCGCAACATTCCGGCGAACCAGAGCAGGAAGGGATCAATCCGGATGCGGGCCAGATCTGCCCGGTCCGCTTCCCTCACGTCGCCGAGAGTCGCTTCCACGGCGGCGGCCTGCAACTCCTCGGCGCGGCGGGCCTCCACCACCGATTCCCGCGGCAGGCCGAGGTACTCGTAATTCAGGGCCTTGTAGTAGGGCACCATGGCCAGTTCGTAGGGCCGGGCCCGGTAGTCGATGCTCTCATCGCTGGAAACCAGCGAGGCCACACCCTGGGAAACGGACTTGGTGTACAGATCCTCGGCCAGCAGTTCGGCGGCGGAGAAGACCTCGTTGCTCTCCTCCCAGCGGTCGGCGTAGTGCAGCACCAGCCCGCGCTCCAGCAGGGTCAGCAGGCGGTCGTGGGAGCCGGTCCCCTCGTCGATGGTCTTGAGCGCCGCATCGAAATCACCGGCGGCCAGCTGGGGCCGCAGCGCCGCGGTGCGGGAGCTGTAGGTCGCACAACCGGACAGCAGGGCCAGCGCCGCCACCAGCGCCAGCGCCCCCCCGAGCCGCGGGATCCTGCGTCTACCCAGGGACAAGGGTCATCAACCCCGGTACTTGTCGTTGCTGATGTACTTCTTGATCTTCTCGAAACCCGCCCAGACCTTGGTGTTGTCCTGCAGGTCCACGAGATAGCAGTCCACCTGGTAGTACTTGACGGCCTCGCCGCCTTCGCGGTCGGTCACGAGGTTGATCTCGCCCAGCATCATGAAATCGGCGCCCTTTTCGCGGCCCCACTGCTTCATGGTCTCGGCCGAGGAGAATTCCTGCTGGTCGGCGCGTTCGGAACGAACCTGCTCGCGCTCGTCCACCGAGGCCACGATCTTCACCCGGCCGCCGTTGATGAACTGGCGTTCGAGGTCGCCCATGAACGTCTGCACGGCGATGTGCTCGGGCGTCTTGTTCAGGATGTCGCCGATGATCAGGTACGGCTTGCGCCCGTTCTCGGCGAGGAAATCCTCCAACCAGGGCGTGGCCATGGCCTGGCCGATGAGGGTGGCGGAGACCTGCCGGCTGTCGGTGTCGTTCCACCGGCCCGAAAGGTCGATCTGCTCGCCGACGTCGATGCGCGAGACCTGCTTGCCGCTGCTGCATCCGCCCAGGATCGCGGCCGTCAGGACGACGGCGACCAGGAGGCTGCTTCGCATCAGGTTCTTCATGGACTTTCCTTTCATATGGCCGCGAGTGCGGCGGGAACCAGGGGTCGCTATCCGGATAATGACAATCCTGCGCGCCGGATTATACTGAAAGAACGATGGATCAGGAAGTTCTCACTCACGAGGTTTCGCGATGACCCCTCCCCGCCATTTCCTGCTGACCGGCGCCCACCGTCTGGTGACCATGAACCCGGGCGAAAACATCCTTGCCGACGGTTGGGTGGCCGCCACCGACGGCATGATCACCGCCGTGGGCGAGGGCTCGCCACCGGAGGTCATCGCCGGCACGCCCGGTGCCGAACACGAATGTTTCGACGCCTGCGGGTGCGTGGTCCTGCCCGGGTTGATCAACACCCACCACCATCTCTACCAGACCCGCACCCGCGCCTGGCACGACGCGGTGGACAGCGAGCTGTTCGACTGGCTGAAGACCCTGTACCCGGTGTGGGCCAAGCTCGCGGACGACGAGTTCTATACCGGCGCCCGCGTGGGGTTCCGCGAACTGCTGCGCAGCGGCTGCACCCTGACCACCGACCATCACTACCTCTTCCCCCGCGACGCTTCGGGAAATCTCATCGACATCACCATCGAGGCCGCCGCCGCCGAGGGAATCCGCTTCCATCCCACCCGCGGCAGCATGAGCCGCTCGCAGAAGGACGGCGGTCTGCCCCCCGACAGCGTGGTCCAGGACCCCGAGACCATCCTGGCCGACAGCGAAAGGGTGATCACGACCTGGCACGACTCCACTCCCGGCGCCATGGTGCGGGTGGCCCTGGCGCCCTGTTCGCCGTTTTCCGTCGACCCCGGCCTGATGCGTGAGACCGCGGCCCTGGCCCGCAGCCACGGCGTGCGCCTGCACACCCATCTGGCCGAGACCCGCGACGAGAACGACTACTGCCTGCAGATCTACGGCAAACGCCCCCTGGAGTTTCTGGCCGACGTGGACTGGCTCGGGCCGGACGTGTGGCTCGCCCACGGAATCTGGTTCGCGGACGAGGAGATCGCCCGGCTGGGCGCCGCCGGCGTGGGCATCGCCCACTGCCCGACCTCGAACATGCGCCTGGGTTCGGGCATCTGCCGGGTGCGCGACCTGCGGGCCGCCGGTTGCCCGGTGGGCCTGGCGGTGGACGGCTCCGCCAGCAACGACAGCTCCAACCTGCTCGCGGAACTGCGTCAGGCCCTGCTGCTGCACCGCGTGCTGGGGGGGGCGGCGGCCATGACGGTCACCGAAGTGCTGGAGATGGCCACCCTCGGCGGGGCGGCCTGCCTGGGGCGCGAGGATGTCGGCGCCGTCCGGCCCGGTCTGGCCTGCGACCTGGCGGTGTTCGACCTCGAAGCCATCGGTTACGACGGAGCCGACGACCCGGTGGCCGCGCTGCTGCTCTGCCACCCCGAACCCGCGCGCGCGACCATCGTCGCCGGAAACGTCGCCTACTCGGGGGACGAAGATCCCGCCTGAGCCCGCCACCCGCTGAGGTGCACGTCGCGCTGGGGGAAGGGAATGGTGATACCGGCCTCGTTCAACGCCTGGTAGATGCGCGAGTTCAGCTCGTCGACAACCTTGCCGCGGAACATCGGCTGCTCCACGTAGACTCGCACCTGGAACTGCAGCGCCGAATCGCCCAGGGCCAGAAAACGCACCGTGGGCTCCGGAAAGATCACCACGTGCGGCAAGTTCTCCGTGCAGGCGGCCAGCACCTGGCGTACCTGCTCCACCTCGCTCCCGTAGGCCACCCCCACATCGACCCCGACCCGCATCTGGAGCGTCGGCCCGCTGCTCTCGTTGACGATCTTGGCGTTGCCGATCACCGCGTTGGGCACGGTGACCTCGATGTTGTCGCGCGTCAGGATGCGCGTGGAGCGCATGCCGATGTCGGTGACCTCGCCGCGCGTGGTGCCGTCGATGTTGATGTAGTCGCCCACTTTGTAGGGCGCGTCGGCCAGGATGAAGATCCCCGAGATGAAGTTGGCCAGCGTGTCCTTGGCCGCAAACCCGATGGCGATGCCCATCACTCCGGCGCTGGCCAGCCAGGTGGTCAGGTCCAGGCTCCAGGTCTGCATGAGCAGGTAGACCGTCAGGCCGAAGACCACCACCTTGTAGAAGAACTGCACCAGGGGCAGGGTCCGCGCCTGGATCCAGGTCACCCGGTCGGCCTGACCGCTGAGGTGACGGGTGACGAGTCCGCCCACCTCGAGGAAGAACCGGCTCCAGATGAAGATGATCAGGGTCAGGGCCAGGGACATGACCGCCCGGTCGAGGCTGGGTTGGCCGACCAGCCCCTGCACGGCCAGGGCCACGCCCAGCAGGAAGACGGTCTGGAACAGACCCGGATTCAGTCTGGCCACGATCTCGTCGTCGAGACTGCTGGCGGTATGACCGGCCAGGCGCTTCAGGACGGGCACCAGGATCAGGCGCAGAAACGTCCCCGCCAGCAGGGCCACCGTCACCGTGAAGGCCGCCCGCAGCCAGGGGTTTTCCAGGATCGTGGTCAGGATTGCGGACATGGGCCAAACCTTTCTGGCGGAATCATGGTCGCCGGTCTCTCCCGGTTTGACCTCAAGCGGTCTCGTCCTCTCCGCCGTCGGGCACCGCCGGACGCACCGTCAGCACCTTCTCCTTGCGGATGTTCACCGTGCCGGGCTGGGCCCCGCGCGGTTTGGTCACGAAGCGGGCCCGGGTGCAACTGACGCCAACCTGCCGGGCTTCGCGCTTCTTGCTGTGCCAGGCGGCAACCGCGGCGGCGGCCTTCAAGGTGGCGTTGTCCGGTTCGCTGCCCACCGGCACACGCAGAATGACGTGGCTGCCGGGCATTCCCCGCACATGGAACCAGTAGTCGTCCGGGGCCGCCAGCTTCAGGGACAGCAGGTCGTTGTCGCGGTCGGTGCGGCCGGCCAGGACGGTCCATCCGCCGGGCAGGGTGTAGGTGAAGAGCTTGGGTTCATCGGGCGCGGGCCGACCGGACATGATTCCTCACTTCTCCCGCAAGTGATAGGGCCGACGCTGCATGCCGCTGCCCAAGGGCAGTTCCCGGACGGGGTAATTCATGACAGACCTTATTCTCCAATGGTTCCCTGACAACATCGTATGGAGCTGCCATGGGTATTGTGCTAGGGTCAGGGAAAATCGGAAAGAAAAAAGGGGGATCCCCGATGGGAAAATCTTGGGACGGCCGTGAGTCATGACCGACGGATCATTATCCCACTACGAAATCCTCGAAAAGATCGGGGAAGGCGGCATGGGTGTGGTCTACAAGGCCCGCGACCTGCGCCTCGATCGGCTCGTGGCCCTGAAATTCCTGCCACCGACCTCAGCCGTGGACGCCGACGCCAAATCCCGGTTCCATCAGGAAGCCCGGGCCGCTTCATCCCTCGATCATCCCAACATCTGCAACATCCACGAAATCGGGTGGACGGACGATGGTCAGGTGTTCATCGCCATGACCCTATACGAAGGCGAAACCATTCAGAACAAGGTCGCCAGAGGACCCCTTCCCCTTAAGCAAGCCATTGATTTCACCCTGCAAGCAGCGGCAGGACTTCAGAAAGCTCACGAGCAGGGCATCTACCACCGGGACATCAAGGACGCAAACCTCTTCGCGACCACCGAGGGGCTGGTCAAGATCCTCGACTTCGGTCTTGCCAAGCTGGAAGGAGCGACCGCGCTCACCAAGACCGGCACGACCCTCGGCACGATGGCCTTCATGTCCCCGGAACAGGTTCGCGGGGAAGTGGTCGACCGCCGCAGCGACCTGTGGTCCCTCGGGGTTTGCCTCTATGAAATGGTCGCGGGCAGAATGCCGTTCGGCGCCGGTGATCAGCAAACGGTCCCGGCCAGAATCCTGACCGGAACACCCGCCCCGCTGACTTCCCTGCGGGCGGATGTGCCCCTTGAACTCGATCGCATTGTGGGAAAATGCCTGGCCAAGGACATGGAACTCCGCTACCAAACGGCCGCCGACCTCGCCGCCGACCTCAGAGGTCTGCAGACTTCCCCCGTTTTTTCTTCATCCGCCCCCACAATCCCCATCCCCGTTCCGAACCACGATAAGCCCACGGGCCGCCGCCGCTTCGCCGCTTGGATTCTCCCTGCGGCCCTCGTCCTGGTGGCCGGGGCATTCCTTTTGGGCCGAACCATCTGGACCCCTCGAACTGCGGTTCAAGGAAGTATCGCGGAGGCCTCCCTTGCCGTCATCGATTTCAGCGAACCCCAAGGCCAGGACGACGCCACCCTGGCCTCGGGTTTGACGGAACTGGTGAATATCGGGTTGGTCCAGTCCAGCCCGGTACGCATCGTTTCGCCGGAACTGGTCAAGGACCGTTCGCGACACATTTTCGGCTCCGAGGGCATCGCCATCGAATCCGGGCGGAGCCTCGAGGTTGCCCGGGCCACGCGCGCCAGTCTGATGATGACGGGACAGGTCGGCCCCGTCCGGGATGGATTCTTCGCGACCTGGCGCATCGTCGATACCGAAACCGGGGCCACACTTGCCGGCAGCAAGAGCGAAGGGCAGGATGCATTCGCCTTGGCCGACGGGATCGTTCAGGATGTCCTGGAATATCTCGGAGGTGCGGAAATTCACGCTGCAACCGGGTCTCCGTCCGTCTCCGCCTTTTCCACCGACTCTCCCGCAGCCTATCGCGAATTCGTCCTCGGCCTCGAGGACCGGGACAACCAGCAGTTAGGCCAGTCCGCTCAGCACTTCGCCAATGCCGCCGGGATCGACTCCACCTTTGCGCTCGCCTTTCTGGAACTGGCCAATAGTCGCTGGATGCAGAGCCAATTCGACGCCGCCCGTCCCCCGGCAGAAAAGGCCTGGGAATTGAGGGACAGGTTGGGGGTCAAGGAGCACGCCTTTCTGGGCGCCCGCCGCAAACAGCTGGATTTCCAGATCGACGAGTCTTTCCAGGACTACCGGGCGATGATCAAGCGGTGGCCCGACGACCGATCCGTCCTGGCCGCCTTCACCCAGGCCCAATTCTGGTGGTGGTACTTCGAGGATGCCGTGAGCACCGCACGAGAAGCCATCCAGCGCTATCCGGAAGACCTGGAATTCCATGCCCTTCTGAACAGCGGACTGACCTACTCGGGCCGCGCGAACCAGGCCGTGACGAATCTCCGGTCCCTCCTCGCCCGCCACCCCGGGAACAGGGACTTGTTGTTCAGCCTTGCAGACGCATTCCTCGTGACCGGATTTCCGGACAGCTCCCGTGTCGTCTGGGAGGATCTCCAGCGTCACGATCCCGACTATCGGGGAACGCAGGCCCAGCTTGACCGCGCCAGGTTCGCCTGGCAGACCGGCGACACAAAGGGAGCGATTGCCCGACTCGACAGCCTCAGCATCCCAGGTCCTGATGGAAGTGAGTCGGTAAGGCTCCAGTACTCGATTGGTTGGAACCAGGCATGCAAGTTCAACACCGCCGAACTGCTCTGCGAGTTGGGCCGGTTCCGGGAAGCCGAGGAATTGCATGGCGAAGGGTGGAGGATCCTCGGTCGCTGCCCCAACGATCGAACCTATCCCCTTGCTCACGCGCGCCAGCTTTCCCGCTGGGATGACGGCCCCGGGCTATCCGCATGTGCCGCCGAACTCGCCGCTTGTCCGGATCGGAACAAGTCCCATCTGTTCGCCACCGCGTTCAGGGCCGAAGGATTGGCCCTCGTCGATTCCCTTGAGGAAGCCAAGGAACTCTACAACCGGATTGTCTCTCTGGACGACAAGTTCGGCGTGTTCGTGGGCTACCTTCCCCACAAGATCGCTGGACGGATCGCCATGGCTGAAGGACGATTTCTGGACGCCGCCAAACAATTCCATGAGCTGAGGCGATTCTCCATTCCTGAGCCCGGCTACCTCGAACTCCAGGCCAGCGCCCTGCATCGTGCCGGGCGCCTGGATATGGCCGCAGCCGTTCTGGACGAACTGATACGACATTTCCCGGGCGACGCCCACGCCCACTTCCTCCTGGCGCAAGTCAGGATGGACCAGGAACTGCCCAGCCTGGCAGAACGGGAATTTTCTCTATTCATGGACAAATGGAAAGATGCCGACCCTGATCTGCCTCAGCTCGCGGTCGCGCGGAATCGCCTGGCGGAACTGCGCGGGCCAAGCCGGGAAAATCGGTAACTCAATTGCCGGAACTTTTCCCACCTTCGGTTGTAATCCCCCGGTCGCGCTGGTACCCTGGCGCCGTTTTGCGTTGTATTCCAAGTTCTTCTTTCAACCCCTGAGGAGCCTTCGTCATGATCGAAGTCCAAGGCATCACGAAGAGCTTCGGGACAACCCTCGCGCTCGACGAGGTGTCGTTCGGGATCGACAAGGGGGAAATCCTCGGATTCCTCGGTCCCAACGGCGCCGGCAAGAGCACGACCATGAAGATCATCACCACCTTCCTGGCCCCCGACAGCGGCACCGTGAAGGTCGATGGGATCGACGTCCTGGAGCAACCCCTGGCCGTGCGCGGCCGCATCGGCTACCTGCCGGAGAACGTGCCCCTTTACCCGGACATGAACGTGCAGGAATACCTGACCTTCGTCGGACGGGCGCGCGGTCTGGACAGCGTCCACCTCAAGCAGCGCCTCGACTGGTGCGTGGAGGCCTGCGGTCTGGTCACCGAGTTCAAGAAGCCCATCGGCGACCTCTCCAAGGGTTACAAGCAGCGCACCGGCCTGGCCCAGGCCCTGATCCACGACCCGGACATCCTGATCCTCGACGAGCCGACCAGCGGCCTGGATCCCCTGCAGATCATGGGCATCCGCGACCTGATCAAGAGTCTCGCGGGCCACAAGACCATCATCTTCTCCACCCACATCCTGCAGGAAGTCAGCCCGGTCACCGACCGCGTGGTGATCATCAACGAGGGCGGCATCATCGCCGACGGCCACCTGGACGACCTGGCCCGCGACGCCATGGGCGACCAGCGGGTCATCCTCGGGGTGCGCGGCGCGCCGGGCAACGTCGAGGAAGGCCTGCGCGGCCTGCCCGGGGTCAACTCGGTCAAGGTGCTCGACGCCCCCGGCCTGGATTCCAACCGCGGCAGCCGCCTGGAAGTCCGCGGTCCCTTCGACGGGGATCTGGTCGGCGCCATCAGCGGCCTTTGCCGCGAACGTGGCTGGGAGGTCACCGAACTGCGCGAAGCCATGTTCTCCCTGGAAGACACCTTCATCGAACTGACCCGGCGTTCCCTCGGAGCGAACCACAGCCGGGCAAGGGGGGTGGCGTAGATGCGAAACACGATGACCATCTTCAAGCGCGAGTACGCCGCCTACTTCAACAGCCCCATCGCGTACATCTTCATCATCGCCTTCCTGGTGCTCAACAGCGGGCTGTTCATGACGGGCTTCTTCCTGAACCAGGTCGCCGACCTGCGGTCGTTCTTCGGGAATCTGCCCTTCTTCCTGATCTTCTTCATCCCCGCCGTGAGCATGCGGCTGTGGGCCGAGGACAAGCGCACCGGCACCTTCGAATTGCTGATGACCCTGCCCATGCCCGCCCGCGACATCATGCTGGGCAAGTACCTGGCCGCCCTGGCCTTCTACCTGGTGGCCCTGGCCGGCACCCTGCCCCTGGTGGTCATGGTGGCGGCTCTGGGCAACCCCGACCTGGGCGCCATCTGGAGCGGCTACATCGGCAGCATCCTGCTCGGGGCCCTTTACCTGGGCATCGGGACCTTCACCAGCGGGCTGACCCGCGACCAGATCTCGGCCGTGATCCTGGGGATCATGGCCTGTTTCCTGGTCTTCATCCTGGGCGTGGGCGGCGTCGCCGCGACCATCGACGGCTGGATTCCCGGCCTCGGCTCGTTCCTGCAGGATTTCGTCGGGCTGGCCAACCACTTCGACATGATGCTCAGGGGCGTGGTCTCCATCGGGGACCTGGCCTACTTCCTGGGCCTGACCGCCCTGTTCCTGACACTCAACACCCTCTGGCTGGAAGGGAGGAAGTACTAACATGAACCGCAAACGAAACAGCTTCCGCCTGACCTTCACCTTGGCCGTGGTGTTGCTGACGGGCATCGTGTTCTTTTTGATCTCGGTGCTGAGCAACCTGCAGGGCGTGCGCGTGGACATGACCAGCGACAACCTGTTCACCCTGTCCGATTCGGCGGTGAAGATCCTCGAGGACCTCAAGGTCCCCGTGCAGGTCAAGCTCTACGTCACCCCCGCGGACAAGATGCCCACCCAGCTGCGCAACCTCGAACGGGACATCACCGAGCAGATGCGCAACTTCGCCGACGTGAGCGGCGGCATGCTGCAGTTCTCCGTCCACAATCCGCAGGACGACGAGGAAATGCAGCAGAACCTGACCGCCAAGGGCATCCAGCCGTTCCAGGTCCAGTCCATCGAGAAGGACGAGATGGGCATCAAGGTGATCTGGAGCGCCATGACCATCGCCTACAAGGACAAGCCCGAAGAGGTGCTGCCGCGGCTGTTGCCGCAGGACCTGGCGGGCATCGAGCAGAGCATCATCGATCCCATCTACCGGTTGACCCGCGAAAAGACCCCGCGCGTGGGAGTCTTCGCGCCGAAGAAGGAAGTCGACCAACAGATGGCCATGATGTACATGCAGCAGGGCATGAAGCCCCCCGAACCGCAGGACCAGTTCACCAAGCTGGCCCAGCTCCTGCAGCAATCCCACTACGACGTGGTCCCGGTGAACCTGACGGCCAGCGAACCTCTGCCCGACGACCTGGACTGCCTGGTGGTCATGGCCCTGACGAGGTTCAACGAGCGTCAGGTCTACGAGATCAACAGCGCCCTGCGCGGCGGGCTTCCCGTGGTCCTGGCGGTGCAGAGCCACGAGTACAACTACGCCCCCGGCCGCAACGGCGGCTGGACGGTTTCGGGCGTCGAGCAGGAGAGCGGGCTGGAGCCCATGCTGGAGAAGTTCGGTCTGCCCGTCAGTGAAGACCACTTCTTCGACGAGGCCATGGAAACCATCGACCTGCCGCGGGAGGTGAACCTCGGCGGCATGCGCATGCAGACCCGCGAACCGGTGAAGATTCCCATCCAGATCCGGGTCACCGAGAACCAGATGCTGCAGGACTCCCCCGTGGTCAACCGCATCAGCCAGCTCTTCTACCTGTGGGGCACGCCCGTCGAGCCCGATCCGGACACCCTGTCCAAGAACGGCCTGAGCGCGACGAACCTCATCGTCAGCAGCCCCAACTGCTGGGCGATGGCGTTCGACACCGCGCCCCTGCCGGGCAGCGCCCTGGATCCCCGCGGCAAGCAGATGGAGGGAGCCCAGCCGCTGCTGGTTCAGGCCCAGGGCACCTTCCCTGACACGTACGCCGACGCCGGCGTGCCGCCCTGGCCCGCCGGCCAGGACAGCACCCAGATCGACGACGCGCAGCTGGGTCCAGGGCCCGGAGCCCAGCCCTCACCGTCCACCCTGCTGGTCGTCGGCAGCGCCAAGATGTTCGACGACAACATCCTGGGCGCCGCCCAGAACAGCGTGCTGATCCGCAACGCGGTGGACTACCTGGCCGGGTCCGAGGACCTGTTGAGCATTCGCGCCAAAAGCCTGACGCAGCGGGTCATCAGACCGGTGCAGAGCGGCGAGAAAATGATCTGGCGCCTTTTCGTGGTGTTGCTGGTCCCGGTGGTCCTGGCGGTCTACGGCGCGATGCGCGCCGGCATGCGCCGCAAGGACGCCGCCCGCTACGCCGAAGCCCTTCACCATCGCGGTTGAGAACCCGCAGGGAGGATGCGACATGAATAATACTCGCAATCTCGTGATCCTGGCGGTGGTGCTCGTCGTGCTGGGGGGCATCAGCCTGCTGCAGGGCGCGTCCCATCGCCAACAGACCAGCCAGGCGGCCACCGAGGTCCTCGTGCCCGATACCTACGGAGTCGATGACCTGGACCGCATCACCTTGGGCCAGGGCGACAAGGAAGTCGTCGTTGACCTGGTGCGGGATCCCGACGGCTGGAAGGTCGTCTCGGCCTGGAACGCGGCCGCCGCCGACAACCGTCTGGACGGCATGTTAAAGGCCGTCAGCGGCCTGAGCGGCGAATTCCGTTCGGACAACGCCGGCGTCGTCGCCGACTACGGCCTGGATGATTCCACCGCCGTGCACATCCGCTGCTACAAGGACGGCAAGCCCGTGGTCTCCCTGGAGGTCGGCGAGCTGGCCAAGAACCATCCCGGCAACTTCGTGCGACAGACCGGCAGTCCCAAGGTGTATCTGAGCAACGTAAGCCTGCTGTCTCCCCTGGGGATCTACGGCGAACTCACCGCACCCAAGAGCCGCCAGTTCCTGGAACTGCAGGCGGTCAAGGAAGACCGCCTGGCCGTGGACCGCATCGTGATCCGGGACGGAAATAGCACTCTGGAGATGCACAAGGAATTCGCCATGATCCAGCCGGACACCTCCGGCGGCGAGCCCGCTCCCGACCGCAACACCTGGGAGTGGCAGCTGGACGAGCCCCGCTCGGTCGCCCTGGCCAAGACCAAGACCGACGGCGTGCTGGGCACCCTGGTGAGCATCCGGGCCACCGACGTGGGTGACCCCGGTGCGGATCCGGCGGTCTACGGTCTGGACCAGCCGCCCCGCAGCGCCACCCTGGTGATGAATGACGGCAGCGAGGTGGTGCTGGAATTCGGCATCGAGCGGGAAACCGTCGGCGATCACCCGGGCGGCACCTATCTGCGCGTGCAGGGCAAGGACACCGTCTGGGTGGCCAACAACTACACCGTGAAGAACATCTTCAAGGAGCTGGACGACCTCTTGCCGGACACCAAGTGACCCCTCCAGGGATGCCGGGCCCCACTCGGCAGGGCCCCCGCCGACACGGGGGCCTTTTCGTTTCTCTTGCAGGTGGCATTTCCTTCCTTCCCGGGCATGTGTTAAATTTTTTGCAGCTATCATCCCGGCCCACCACCATGCGGCCGACAGGAGGAATATCGTGAGCGACAAGAAATCCGGCGGCGTCCCCGCGGTGGACCGGGAGCGACCCCTGCTCCTGAAGAACGCCATCATCCTGGACTACTACCCGGTGGCCATGGATGCCGACCCGGCGCCCCGGGTGATCCGGGGAGACCTGCGGGTGGTCGGCGAGCGCATCACGGACCGGGGTCCGAACCTCGATCCCCAGGAGGGTGAAGAGGTCGTCGACCTGGACGGCATGACCCTGCTGCCGGGCAATATCAACGCCCACGGACACCTCTACGCCGCTCTGGCCGGAGGCATGCCCCAGCCGAACGCCACCCTGGAAACCTTCACCGATATCCTCACCGAGATCTGGTGGCCCCTGGACCGCGCCCTGGATCACGAGGCGGTTTACCTCAGCGCCCTGGCCGGCGCCTGGGACGCCGCGCGCTGCGGCACGACCCTGATCTTCGACCACCACGCCAGCCTGGCCGCCGTGGGCGGGTCCCTCGACCGCATCGAGCAGGGCCTGGCGGCCGTCGGCCTGCGCGGCTGCCTCTGTTACGAGACCACCGACCGCGGCGGCAAGGGGCAGCGCGACACCTGCCTCGATGAAAACGAGCGCTACCTCCAGAAGCTCGGTGACCTGAAACCCGGGGATGTGCCGCGCTTCCGCGGCCTGGTCGGGGCGCACGCCAGCTTCACCCTCGAAGACAAGACCCTGCAACTGCTGGGCGACATCTGCAGCCGCCACGACACCGGCCTGCACATCCATCTGGCCGAAGGACCCACCGACCGCGAGGTCAGCCGCGAGCGGGGCTGGCTGGATCCGCTGGAGCGCCTGGCGGCCAACGGGCTGCTGCGTGCGGGCAGCATCTTCGCCCACGGCGTGGACCTCTCCCCCCTGGACATGCAGACCATCGAGGATCACGACTGCTGGTTGGTCCATTGCGGCCGCTCGAACATGAACAACGGAGTGGGCCGGGCCCCGGTGGACCGCTTCCCCTCCCGTTGCGCCCTGGGCACCGACGGCCTCGACGACAACCTCTGGGGCGAACTGCGTACCACATACTTCCGCGGCAACGAGGGCGGACGCGGACCGCTGGGGCACGCGGGGGCCGCCCGCTTCTGGCTCGGCAACTACCGCCTGGCCCGCGAGGTCTTCGGCGAGCCCTTCGGCAGCCTGGACACCGGTGCGCCGGCGGACTTCATCGTCCTGGACAACTTCCGCAAAACCCCACTGGACCAGGAAAACTGGCTCAGCCACCTGCTGTTCTGTTTCCACCCCTGGGACATCGCCGCGGTCTACGTGGGAGGGTCCCGGGTGTACGCCCGCGGCGACGCCCCTCCGGCCGACGCGGCCCTCCTGCAGGAAACCGCCGCGCGCATCTGGAAGCTCATGGGGGTCACGAAATGACGACGCCTTCGGCCGTGCTGGCCGCCGCCCGCCGCCATGAAGACCGCCTGATCGGCTTTCTGCGCGACATCGTGGCCATCCCCAGTCTCAGCGGGCAGGAAGAGGCGGTGGTCAAGCGGATCGCGCAGGAAATGCACGCCGTCGGTTTCGACGAGGTGCGCTTCGACCCCCTGGGCAACGTCCTGGGTCGCATCGGCGACGGACCGCGCGTGATGGCCTTCGACGCCCACATCGACACCGTCGACGTGAAGGATCGCGACAACTGGGTATGCGATCCGTTCAAGGGCCAGATCAAGGACGGCCAGGTGTACGGCCGCGGCGCCGTGGATCAGAAGGCGGGCATGGCCGCCATGGTCTACGCCGCAGCGATCATGAAGGAGCAGGGCCTGCTCGACGGCGTGCAGGTGTGGATGGTGGGCTCGGTCATGGAAGAGGACTGCGACGGCCTGTGCTGGCACTACATCCTGCAGGAGAAACAACTGGCGCCGGAATTCGTCGTCTCCACCGAGCCGACCAACCTGCGGCTGAACCGCGGACACCGCGGACGCATGGAGATCCGCGTGCGGGTGACCGGGCGCAGCTGCCATGGGTCCATGCCCCATCTCGGGGTGAACGCCATCTACCGCATCGCGCCGGCCATCGCGGCCATCGAGCAACTCAACGAGCGCCTGGCGGACGACCCCTTCCTGGGCAAGGGAACCTGCACCATCAGCTGGATCGGCTGCAAGACCCCCAGCCTCTGCGCCGTGCCCGACGAGGCCGAGTTCCATATCGACCGCCGCCTGACCCGCCGCGAGACCCGCGAGTCCGCCCTGCAGGAGGTCGAGCTGGCCCTGGCCGCCGCCGGTGTCGAGGCCGAGGTCTTCACCCTGACCTACCGCGAACCGGGCTGGACCGGACTGGTCTACCCCATGGACAAGTACTACCCCACCTGGTTGCTGGACGAGGATCATCCCGTGCTGGGCGCCGCGGTCGACGCCTTCACCCAGGCCCTGGGACGCGAACCGGAAATCGCCAGCTGGAACTTCAGCACCAACGGCGTCAGCATCATGGGTCTGCACCATGTGCCGTGCATCGGCCTGGGCCCCGGCCCCGAGGAACAGGCTCACCGGGCCAACGAGCACTGTCCCGTCGAGCACGTCGTCGAGGCTTGCGCCGCCTACGCCGCCTTGCCCGGCGTGTGGGTTTCCCGGTCGTCTTGAGGGCGATTGTGTTTGACAGAAATGGCATTGTTTTGATATAATCTCATAATCGCCCAGGATGAATGCTATGGGATTCCTGGTCCTTGGCAGGGGGCACCTGCCGACGGTCTGGTATGGCCTCAACCGAATCAGGGGTTCTATGATGAAATCGCTAACGGTGCTCGGCCTGTTCCTGCTTCTGGCCGGTTCGGCACTGGCCCAAACGTCCGACCTGCTCATCTCCGAATACGTCGAAGGGTCCGGCGACAACCAGGCCCTGGAAATTTTCAACGGCACCGCCGATGCGGTCCTGCTGTCCAACTACGCCATCGTACGCTACCCCAACGGCGCAGCGAGCCCGGCCGGGTCCGTGAACCTTCCTGCGGTCAACCTGCCCTCGGGCGGCGTGTACGTGGTCGCCAACTCCCTGGCCGGCCCCGCCCTGACGGCGCTTGCCGACCTGACCGACGCGGGCATTTCCTTCAGCGGCAACGACGCCCTGGTCTTGACCGGCGGCGGCTTGCCCGTCGATAGCGTGGGCCGCGTGGGCCAGGATCCGGGCAACTACTGGTCCTGTGTCGACGGTTCCACCCAGAATCATTCCCTGCGCCGCCTGGCCAGCGTCTGCAGCGGCGACACGATCATCGACGATCTGTTCGACCCCTGCATCGAGTGGAGCTTCGCCGCCGTCGACGATTTCAGCGGCCTCGGTGACCACAACGACAACTGCGGCAGCGTGGCCGACGACGCCACCAGCTGGGGAGCGCTCAAGGCCTCCTACCGCTAACCTGGCCTCTCGCTCTCGCCCGATGTGGACCCGGCTTTGGCCGGGTCCACGTTTTTTGTCATTCCCTCCTTGGCCTCCGGGCCGCCCAAGGCGTACCATTGCCCGTTACGGGAAACGAGTATGGACTGTCAACCAAGAGGCCGAACCATGAGCAAACCCCTCCAGGGCCGCCATTTCATCACCACCCAGGAATGGTCGACCAGTGAACTCGAACTGGCCTTGCAGACCAGCTGGGACCTCAAGCGCAAATTCTACCGGGACGAGCCCCACGCCCTGCTGCGCGACAAGACCCTGTTCATGTTGTTCTTCGAGCAGAGCACACGCACGCGCAACTCCTTCGAGGCGGGCATGACCCAGCTCGGCGGCCACGCTCACGACCTGGCCCCCGGCAAGCTGCAGATCAGCCACGGCGAAACCGCCGAGGACACCGCGCGCGTGTTCAGCCGCATGGGTCACGGCATCACCATTCGCAACTGCGACTGGGGCCTGGGCAACAGCTTCATCCGCAAGGTAGCCGGCATGAGTCGGGTTCCGGTGATCAACGCCCAGTGCGACCTGTACCATCCCTGCCAGGCGCTGGCCGACCTGATGACCATCCGCGAGAAGTTCCAGGGCGACCTGCGCGGCCGCAAGATCACCGTGAGCTGGACCTACGCCCCCAGCTACGTGCGCCCCATCAGCGTCCCGCACAGCGAGATCCTGTTGATGACCCGCTTCGGGCTCGACGTGACCCTGGCCCATCCCCCCGAGTTCAAGCTCCAGCCCGAAATCATGGCCCAGGCCGAGGCCAACGCCGTCGCCGCCGGTGGGAAGTTCGCCACGACCGACAACATGGACGACGCCTTCGAGGGCGCACACATCGTCTACCCCAAGAGCTGGGGCTGCCTGGTGCACGAGCCCGACCGCGAGGCCGCCGTGAAGCACATCGAGAAGTATCCCGACTGGATCTGCGACGAGCGGCGCATGGGCCTGGCCTCCCCCGAGGCCATCTACATGCACCCGCTGCCGGCCACCCGTGGGCAGGAGGTCACCGACGCGGTGATCGACGGCCCCCAGTCGGTGGTCTGGGACCAGGCCGAGAACCGGCTGCACACCGCCAAGGGCCTCATGGCCCTGACCATGTAGCGGTGGGTGCCTTGCCGCTTCCGGTCGTCACTTCGAACCCGTTGTGGACGGGTTGCCGCTGCGTGGTCTGCAATCGCGTCTACCCCATCGATTACGCCGGCTTCGTGTGTGCCGACTGCGGCGTCGACGGCATCCTCGACGTCGAGTACGACCTGGACGACCTGGCCGCCAAGGCGCGTGCCGACTCAAGATGGTTCGCTTCGGGACCCGTGTCGGGACTGTGGCGGTTCGCCGACCAGCTGCCCGTGCAGCCCGAGGCCCGGCATCCCGGCTGGGACGTGGCGGGCCTGGCGCCTCTGACTGCGCCGCGTCTGGCGCAGCACCTGGGTCTGGCTGCGCTGATTCTCAAGGACGACACCCGGCTGCCTTCGGGCAGCCTGAAGGACCGGGCAGCCGCGGTCGCCATCGCGCGGGCCGTGCAGCTGGGCATCGATCACATCGCCTGCGCCTCGACGGGCAACGCCGCAGCCTCCCTGGCGGTCATGGCGGCTCGCGCGGGGTTGAAGGCTTCGATCTTCGTGCCTGCGGCGGCTCCCCGCGCCAAGCTGGCCCAGTTGCTGGTCCACGGCAGCGATCTGGTACGGGTCGACGGCACCTACGACCAGACCTTCGACCTCTCCCTGCGCCGCATCGAACAGCACGGATGGTACAGTCGCAACTGCGCCCACAACCCGCTGCTGGTCGAGGGCAAGAAGACCGCCATCCTGGAGCTCGTACGCGACTGCCCCGGCGCCCTGCCCGATGTGGTGATGGTGCCGGTGGGCGACGGCTGCATCGTCTCCTCGGTGGCCAAGGGTCTGCTCGAACTCCATCACCTCCGGATCATCGACCGCCTTCCGCGCGTGATCGGCGTCCAGGCCGCCGGCGCCGCCCCCCTGGCCTCCGCCTGGCGGGACTGCCGCCGAGACCCGGCCACCCTGAGCGGCCCGGGAATTCTCGCTGCGGTGCCGAGTATCGTGCCCCAGACCCTCGCCGATTCCATCAGCGTGGGCATCCCGCGCAACCGGGTGAAAGCCTGGCGCTACGTCAGCCGCACCGGCGGAGCGTTCCTCGCAGTGCCGGACGAGGCCATCACCGAAGCCATCGGGCAGCTGGCACGCTTGGCCGGGGTGTTCGCCGAGCCCAGCGGCGCGGCCGGTCTGGCGGGCATCATCGCGGCGCGCGACCAGGGCCTGATCAAAGGCACCGAAGCGGTCGCCGTCCTGGTCACCGGCAACGGCCTCAAGGATGTCGACGCGGCCCTGGCTGCCGTGACGATCCCCGAACCCATCGACCCCGCAGCATAAAATACGGGGCAGCCCCTGAGGACGGCCCCGATTCCCCCACCTTCACTTCGGCATCTCCCGGGGATTGTGCGAGCCGGATAGGACCTGGCTGCTCCTGCTCGACGCACACGTATGCCCTGTTTGGGGAAACGGATTGGCCTTACAAAAATTCTACAGAAAATCCCACACCGAATCTTCGGCGCTGTCCTGGACCCCCACGCCCAGCTCGGCGAGCTTGGCGCGCATGGCGTCGGCGGCATCCCAATCCTTGGCGGATCGGGCTTCCCGGCGCTGCCGGACCAGGTCGTCCACATGGGCGGTGTCAAGCCCGAGGCGCGCGGCCTTCATGTCCCGCCGCTGCTGCAGCCAGGTGTCCGGATCCTGCTCGAAGCAACCGAGAACCCGGGCCACTTCGCCCATGTCGGCCGCGAATCGTTCCAGACTGAGGTAACGCGAGGCCTTGTCGACACCCTTGCCCGAGGCCAGCAATCCATTGGCCTCGGCCAAGGGCTTGCTCAGCGCGCCGAGGGCGCCGCTGGTGTTGAAGTCGTTGCGCATGTGTTCCAGGAACGCTGGCAGCATGCCGGCGATGGCCTCGGTCACGGGGGCCTCGGAGCCGGGCTGTTTGGCCGTCCCGAGGAAGGCGCGCGCCTGGCGCAGGGTCCGGTAGATGTAGGCCAGCCGGCCGTCGGATTCTTCCAGCCCGGGAAAGCGTACTCGCCGGCGCAATTCCTCCACCTCGCTCTGGTGGCCGCAGGCCGGGCACACGCCGGATTCCTGCGCGCTCTTGTCCAGCAGCGCGCCGCACGCGGGGCACGGCACTTCGACCTCGAAGTTCAGGCCGCTGCGGTAGTGCACCGTCAGCAGGAAACAGCGCAAGGACTCGGGCGGATAGAGGGTCGTGATCTCGCGGGTGGTGAAGAAGTTGCCCAGGCTCTTGGACATCTTCTCGCCCGCGAAGTTGATGAAGCCGTTGTGCACCCAAAAGCGCGCGAAGGTGTCATCGCCGTGGGCGCCCTGGCTCTGGGCGATCTCGTTCTCGTGGTGGGGAAACACCAGGTCCCGGCCGCCGCAATGGATGTCGAAGCTGTCGCCCAGGTGGGTGGAGCTCATGGACGAGCACTCGATGTGCCAGCCGGGCCGGCCGGGTCCCCAGGGACTTTCCCAGGAAGGCTCACCCGGTTTGGCCGCCTTCCAGAGGGCGAAATCCAGCGGCGATTCCTTGCGCTCGTCCACCTCGATGCGACTGCCCGCGCCCTCCAGCATCTCCTCCAGATGGCGCTTGCTCAGCTTGCCGTAACCCTTGAACGCGGCGACCCGGTAGTACACGTCGCCCTGCACCGCATAGGCCAGGCCCTTGGCCACCAGCGACTCCACCAGGACGATGATCTCGGCCATGTGATCCTGGACCCGCGGTTCCACGTCGGGGGGCAGGAGGTTCAGGTCGGCCATGTCGCGGTGGTACTCGTCGGCGAAGCGGGACGCCAGTTCGAGGGCGGGCACACCGGCTTCCTGACTGCGGGCGATGATCTTGTCATCGATGTCGGTGATGTTGCGGACGTACTTGACCTCGTAACCCTCGTGGCGCAGGAACCGCACCATCACGTCCGGGACCAGCGCCGCGCGCGCGTTGCCCACGTGGGTCAAGTCGTACACCGTCGGCCCGCAGCAGTAGATCCCCACCCGACCAGGCGTCAGGGTCTCCAGGGCGCATTTCTTGCCCAGCAGGGTGTCGTGCAGTTGGATGGGACTGGGTGCGGCAGCGTCGTTCATCATGGCATCCTCGAGACAGGGAATTTTGGCCGATGGTTTCGCGGCAATGTAACAGGACATGCGCCCGGACACCAAATCCCCGGTAGGCGGGGACCAATGGTCAGGGACCGGCGGACCCGTTCCCGCTGAGCACGAAGCCGGCCCAGAAACCGGGAAATCCGCTATCCAATCCTCCGGCCGCAGCCGCACCCTCGCCCGCGATCATGTGCCGCTGGGCCCGGGCCAGGGCCAAGGCCCGGTCGGGGTGCGCAGACCCGGACAGCATCCGGTAGTAGTCCTGCAGGTCCGCCAGCCCCCGCCCCGCAGAGGGCAGCGGCTGGGAGGACATGTTCACCTTCCCGGCCAAGACCGGCGGCGGAAAATCGATCGTCTTCGGGGATATCGTGTGCGGCGCGCTCAGCGTGGCCGACGAACCGCAGGCCTGGGGCAAGATCAAGAGCCTGTATCGTTAGGCTTCCGGCCCGAGGAAAAGTAATCGAGGAGCAACTGCGCGGCCGCGGTGGCGGGCAACCGCCCTGCGGCCACGTCGTTTTCCAGCTCGGTCATCTTTTCGCGAACCCCCGGGTGCCCGTTGAAGATGACTTCCAATCCTTCGCGCACCAATGCGTGCAGCCAGGCGCGCTCCTGGGAGGAGCGCCGCTCGGCCAGGGTGCCCGAGGCGAGGCCGGCGGCCATGAATTCCATGATCCCGTCCCACAGGTCGGCCACGCCCTCGCCCCTGAGGGCGGAGCTGAGCACCGCGCGGGTCTCCCAGCCGGAAGTGGCCGGACGCAGATAATGCAGCACCCGTTCGAACTCGGCGCGCGCGGCCTCGGCGGCCGTCCGCCCGGCCCCGTCGGCCTTGTTGATGACGATGACGTCGGCCAGCTCCATGACGCCCTTCTTGATGCCCTGCAGCTCGTCACCGGCTCCGGCCAGCAGCACCAGCATGAAGAAATCCACCATGGAGCGGACCACCGCCTCGCTCTGGCCCACCCCCACGGTCTCTACCAGGACCACGTCATAGCCAGCGGCCTCGAACAGCACGATGGTCTCGCGGGTCTTGCGTGCCACCCCACCCAGCGTACCGCTGGCAGGTGACGGACGGATGAAGGCCTCGGGCGCTGCGGCGAGCTTCTCCATGCGGGTCTTGTCGCCCAGGATGCTCCCGCCGCTCAGGCTGCTGCTGGGGTCGACGGCGGTGACGGCGACCTGGTGCCCCTGGGAGATCAGGTGCAGCCCCAGCGCCTCGATGAGGGTGCTCTTGCCCGCGCCGGGCACCCCGGTGATGCCCACCCGCACCGCCTCGACGCGATGCGGCAGCAGCCCGGTGAGGACTTCCTGGGCCAACGCCTGGTGCGCCGGCACCCCCGACTCGATAAGGGTGATGGCCCGACCGAGGATCACCCGGTCCCCGGCCCGCACGCCGTCGATGTAATCCGCGACGGACAGGATGGGAGGCGGCGAACCGTTTCCACCCTTGCCTCCGAGGCGCTCCCTGGCGGAGTTGCCGGGCAGGCCGTCGTGACCCCCGGTGACACCCTTGCGCACGTGCAGGGCGGAGGGCTTGTCGGGGTCGCGACCGGGTTTGCGCGTCATGAGTCGATCCCCAGCCGCCCCATCAACTCGCCCAGCAATTTCTGCGCGGCCACGGGAATGACGGTGCCCGGGCCGAAGACCGCCGAGGCTCCGTTGGCGTAGAGAAATTCGTAGTCCTGGGCGGGGATCACGCCGCCGCAGATGACCATGATGTCCTGCCGCCCCAGCTGTTTCAACTCGGCCACGAGCTGCGGCAGCAGGGTCTTGTGCCCGGCCGCGAGCGACGACATGCCGATGATGTGCACGTCGTTCTCCACCGCTTGGCGGGCGGTCTCCGCAGGAGTCTGGAAGAGCGGACCCACGTCGACGTCGAAGCCCAGGTCGGCAAAAGCCGTGGCCACCACCTTGGCCCCACGGTCGTGTCCGTCCTGGCCCATCTTGGCAACCAGGATGCGCGGCCGGCGCCCCTCGTGCTGCGCAAAAGCGGTGATCATGTCGTTGATGCGTGCGATTTCGTCGTCCTTTCCGAACTCCATCTTGTACACCCCGCTGATGGTGCGGATCTCGGCCTGGTGCCGACCGGCCACCTGCTCCAGGGCCGTGGAAATTTCGCCCAGGGTGGCGCGGGCCCGGGCCGCCTTGACCGAGAGCTCCAGCAGGTTGCCCTCGCCCGAAGCGGCGCAAGCGGTCAGCGCCGCCAGGGCTTCCTGCACCGGCCCATCCTCGCGCACCCGGCGCAGTTCGGCAAGCCTGACGACCTGTTGGCGGCGGACTTCGGTGTTGTCCACCTCCAAGATTTCCAGGGGCTCATCCTGCTGCAGGCGATAGCGGTTGACCCCGACGATGACTTCCCGACCCGAATCGATGTGCGCCTGGCGGCGGGCCGACGCCTCCTCGATGCGCATCTTGGGCAGCCCCGCGCCGATGGCCGCGGCCATGCCGCCGTGACTTTCGACCTCCTGGATGTGGTCCCACGCCCGGCGCATGAGCGCGTCGGTCAGGCTCTCAAGATACCAGGAACCGCCCCACGGGTCGACCGTCCGGCAGATGCCCGTCTCGTGTTGCAGGTATAGCTGGGTGTTGCGCGCGATGCGCGCGGAGAAATCGGTGGGCAGGGCGATGGCCTCGTCCAGGGCGTTGGTGTGCAGGGACTGGGTGCCGCCCAGGGCCGCGGCCATGGCCTCGACGCAGGTGCGCGCCACGTTGTTGAACGGATCCTGCTCGGCCAGGGACCACCCGCTGGTCTGCGAATGGGTGCGCAGCGCCATGGACTTGGGGTTCCGCGGGTCGAACTGCCGGATCAGCTTGGCCCACAACACGCGCCCCGCCCGCAGCTTGGCGACCTCCATGAAGTAGTTGGTGCCCTCGGCCCAGAAGAACGACAGCCGCGGGGCGAAGGCGTCGATCGTCAGGCCCGCGCGCAGTCCGGTGCGCACGTACTCCAGACCGTCGGCCAGGGTGTAGGCCAGTTCGAGGTCCGCGGTGGCCCCGGCTTCCTGCATGTGATAACCGCTGATGCTGATGCTGTTGAACTTCGGCATGTTCGCCGCCGTGTAGGCGAAGATGTCGGCGATGATCCGCATGCTGAAATCCGGCGGGTAGATGTAGGTGTTGCGGACCATGTACTCCTTGAGGATGTCGTTCTGGATGGTCCCGGCCATGTGGTCGAGCTTGGCCCCCTGCTCCATCGCGGCGGTGATGTAGAAGGCCATGATCGGCAGCACGGCTCCGTTCATGGTCATGGAGACGGACATCCGATCCAGGGGAATCCCGTCGAACAGCACCTTCATGTCCTCGACCGAATCGATGGCCACGCCGGCCTTGCCCACGTCGCCGACCACACGCTCGTGGTCGCTGTCGTAGCCGCGATGGGTGGCCAGGTCGAAGGCCACCGAAAGGCCTTTTTGCCCGGCCGCCAGATTGCGGCGGTAGAAGGCGTTGGATTCCTCGGCGGTGGAGAATCCCGCGTACTGCCGCACCGTCCAGGGGCGCGTCACGAACATGGAGGCGTAGGGTCCGCGCAAGAACGGCGGCAGACCGGCCACCGACTCCAGGTGTTCGCAGCCGGCGGTGTCGGCGGCGGTGTAGAGCGCCTGCACGGGGATCTGCTCGTTGGTTTGCCAGACGGTATCGGGAGCGACCTCGACGGGGTCGCTGCCGGAGATGTCTGCGGTCAGTTGTGCGAAACTCAGGGCGCCGAAATCGGGCAGTTTGCTCATGACGAAACCTCCGTGCCGGCGGCCGTTCGAGCCAGCACATCGAGCATGTCGCTGCCGGCGTGCAGGAATTCGTCCACCCCGGCGGTTCGCCACTCTTCTTCCCGTGGGCCGGGTTGGCCGGCCAGCAGAACTCGCGGCTGCGGACCCATCTTCTTCAGCAGACCGGCCAGCGCGGCGGCTTGTTCGGCATAGGTCTCGTCCAGCCCGGTGATGACCAGGGTCGAGGCGTTCGCCTGCTCGGCCAGCCGGGCCGCATCATCCGGGGCCTCGGCGAAATCACCGAGAACCACGGTGAAGCCACCCGCCTGAAAAAATCCCCGCACGAAATCCAGCCGGGGCATGTAGCGGGCGGGGTCCCCCAGACAGATGCACCCGACCCGCGTGGCCGGCCGCTCGCCACCGGACAACACCCGCCGCCGGATGGCTTCGAACGGTTCGGCGTCCCGCCGCGCGCGGATCGGATCAACCATCTGCGACTCCGGCGGGGTGTCCACCAGATCCGCAGGTGAGGGCTTGGCTAGGATGGTGCCAGGATCGCAATACCGGTTCACGCCCACCATGGCGTCCCTCCCGGTGGACAGCCGCCGGCGACGTTCGGCAGCGGCCGCGGAGACCTTTTCCTGGATCAATCCGCTGCGCAGGGCGGGGATGACGCCTCCGGCCTGCTCCACCGCCCGCACATGTTCCCAGGCCCGGGCCGCGAGGTCGGCGGTGAGCTTCTCCGGATGCCAGGCGCCCCCGGCCGGATCGGTGACCTGGCCCAGGTGGCATTCGTGGGCCAGGATCAGTTGCACGTTGCGGGCCAGGTGCCGGCCGAACTCATCCGGCTGACCCGCTGCTGGGGCAGCGAAGGGATCGACGTGCAGGCTTTCGACGCCGCCCAGCACGGCGGACATGGCCGCGGTGGTGCCCCGCAGCAGGTTGGGATACGGCTCCAGAAACGACGCCATGCGCCGGCTGGTGCGCGCGTGGATCCAGGCGGCCTGGGGATCGAGGCCCGCGGCCGACTGCATCCGGCTCCACAGCAGGCGCAGGGCCCGCAACTTGGTCAGGGACATGAAGAAATCGGCGTCGACGCAGACATGGAAATGGATCCGGCCCACCGCCTCCTGCAGATCGATGCCGCGCTGTTCCATCTCCCGCAACGCATGGGCCGCTCCGGCCAGGGTCAGCCCCAGGGAGAGGGCGTGGTCGGCGCCCCCGTCGTGCCAGACGGTCTCCCGCACGGGCAGGGTCCGCACCTGCGGTGCCGCGGCGGCCCAGCGGGTCAATTCCGCGAGCTGGTCGTAAAGCCGCTCGGCAGGCTGGGGCAAGCCGCCCTCCTGGGCCAGACCGGCCACCGGGTCGCAACCCAGGTAGGCGGTGGCCGAAGAAAGGTCCACCCCCGCTTGTTTCCAAAGCTCGGCCAGCTCGGCAGCCGCAGCGCGGGAGGCTGGGCCAGCGTCCAACATCACGGGTATCCCCTGCAGATCCACGCCGGCCAGACAGGGCTGCAGATCCTCCACGGCGATCCCGGCCCGGCCGGTCGCATCCAGGACCAGGTTCACGGCCGTCTGCCCCCGGCCCAGGTCGTGGCGCAGGGCGGCGTTCACTTCGGTCGGCAGAGGGAGCCGGATTTCCTGGGCGATGAGCCACGGGGCCTCGTGGTATCCGCCGGAGCGCGACCCGCGCACGAACGGTTGCTGCCCGGGAAGCGAACCCAGCCAGGGCAAATCGACGGTATCGCGGGCCGTGGGCATGGGCTCCAGGGTGATGCCCTCGAGGGTCCGGGTGAGCATGGCTTTCTCGAAGGGCGCGCCCTTGAGCAGCCGTTCGACCTCGGTGCGCCAGGCTTCCGGGTCCGGAACGGGAAACTCTCCCAGAGAGAAAGTTCGAGAGTTGTTGTCGGCAGCGGGCATGGGACCATCACTTTCAGCCAGGTCGGGTTCGGCACAGGCTACCACATCCGCCTGCGTAGGGAAAATCGTCCGTCCAGGCCGTGGAAGCAAGTTGGCCAGGGAGTTTTGTTATTTTTTTATCATCCATGGCCGGGTGCCGGCTTCCCTTTCCCCACTTATCATGGCGGACGATGGTTATCGCCACCCCATCAAGGAGTTGCAATCATGTATATCGCCATGAACAGGTTCCGCATCGCCGCCGGATTCGAGGACGGTTTCGCAGAGGTTTGGCGCACCCGCGAGTCCCGTCTCGACTCCGTTCCGGGTTTCCAGACCTTCCAGTTGCTGCGCGGCCCCGAGCTCGATGGCGGCGGCACGCTTTTCATCTCCCATTCCACCTGGGATTCCCGCGAAGCCTTCTTGGCCTGGACCGAGTCGGAGGAGTTCCGGGCCGCCCACGGAAAATCCCGCGCCCCCGAAGGCACGTATCTCGGGCATCCGGATTTCGAAGGCTACGAGGTCGTCGTGGCCTGATGGCCGGCTCGAAATTGAAAGGGGATTGTCTTGAAGTTCCTCCGGATATGGGGTAAAGAAATATCATAATCCTTTCCTCCGACCTTGGGGGCGGCATGGATCCGGACCGGGATCTGCTGGATATCATCGTTGCCCATTCCACCGAAGCGGTGTGCCTCGTGGGCGCGGACGGGTCCATCGTTTTCGTCAATGCGCGTCTGTGTGGCCTGTCCGGATATGAACCGGGCGAGCTGCCGGGCCGCCCCAGCGCCGACCTTTTTCCCGACCTCGCTCTCCCCTCTGCCTCTGCCGTCGCGGTTGCGGCGGGACCATCGCCGTGCCGGACCGATCTGCGGCACAAGGATGGGGCCGCAATCCCGGTCGAAGTCCGTTGCCGACCAATCCGTTGGCAGCAGTCGGACCATATCCTGGTCCAGTGCCTGGACACGGCAGAGCGGAACCACTCCCTGTTCGATATGTCGCCGGTGCCCCTGTGGGAGGAAGATCTCTCGGGGGTCAAGGAAATCGTTGACGATCTCCAGCAAAGGGCCGTCACGGACCTGCGTGCCCATCTCCTGTCCCATCCGGATCTCCTGAGGGAATGCGCCGCACGGGTGCGAATTCTGGACGTCAACCGGGCCGCCCTCGCACTCGGTCGGATCCCGAACCGGGAAACCGCCCTGCTGGGCCTCGGCGAAGTCTTCGACGAAGCGGACTATCCCACCTTCGCCGAGGGGATCGCGCAACTGGCCCAGGGATCTTCCCGAGCAGCCATCGAAGGCCAGGTGCGACGATCCGACGGATCGCCCGTGGACGTGCTCCTGTCGTTCATCCTCTTTCCCACCGCGTCGGAGGACTGGAGCCGGGTTATCCTGGCCATGACCGACATCTCCGAACTCAAACGGCTGCAATGCAACCTGCAGGCCGCCCAACGCTTGGCCAGGATCGGCAGTTGGGAACTCGATTTGCGGGGAAACAATTTGTGGTGGTCGGACGAGGTCTACCGGATCTTCGGGATCGACTCCGAGAAATTCGGCGCCTCCTACGAGGCTTTCCTCGACACGATCCATCCGGACGACCGTGTGCGGGTCAATGCGGCCTACACCGCCCATATCGAACAGGACGCTCCGTACAATATCCGGCACCGTTTGCTGCTGCGGGACGCAGACGGCAGCCAGCAGGTCCGCCATGTCCATGAACGCTGTCAAACCGAACGGGACAGCGAGGGAAAACCTCTGCGGTCCCTGGGCACGGTCCAGGATGTGACCTCCCAGGTGCTCCGCGAACAGGAGAGGGCCGATCAGGCCTTGAATATGGAGCATACCCAACGCCTGGAAAGTCTCGGCGTGCTGTCCGGAGGCATCGCCCATCGCTTCAACAACCTGCTGACCGCCATCCTGGGTCACGCCTCCCTGGCCCACGAAGACGTCGGCCGACCCGACGACCTCCACAAGCACCTCGCAGTCATCGAGGAAGCCGGCAGCAGGGCAGCCAAGCTCTGCCGGCAAATGTTGGCCTATTCGGGTTCGGCCAACCTCGACGCCCGGGAGGTCGCCCTGACCCCGCTGATCCGGAACATGATCGACCTGGTGGAAATTTCCGGCGGCAAACACGCGACCCTCACCATCGACCTGGCCGAAGACCTGCCTGTGCTACGGGCGGACCCCGGCCAGATGCAGCAGGTGGTCCTCAACCTGGTCAACAACGCCCGCGAGGCCATCGGCGAAAAATCGGGACGGATCGGCATCGCAACTCGCAGGGTCGCGGCCGACGACCCTCTGGTCGCCGATCTGGAAAATCCGGGAACAGGGTCGACGCCCGCCGCCTTCGTCTGCCTGGAAGTCTCCGACGACGGCTGCGGCATGGATGCCGCCACGGCAGACCGGGTGGTCGAACCGTTCTTCAGCACCAAGTTCACCGGGCGCGGCCTGGGGATGAGTTCGGTGCAGGGGATCGTGCGCAGCCACGACGGATTTCTCGCGGTGGACAGCACGCCCGGCGAGGGAACGACGATCAGGGTGATCTTGCCGGTCCCGGCCATGTAGGACGGCCGGAAAACGGCACATGGGTGGCAGTTTTTGCATCCTGAATCAAATCATCGCAGGAAATTACAATCGGTAATGGACGCGATTCAACCGCCGCTGGCAACCATCCCCAACACCAGCTCCGTCACCTCCGGCGCCTTCGCTTCCAGCCGCGTGTTGCGGCGCGAGAGCACCCAGTCGGTGGCCATCTCGTCCAGCACGCCGAACACGGCCTTGCCCGCCAGCACGGGATCCAGGTCTGCGCGAAACTGGCCGGATGCCACGCCCTCGGCGATGACCTGAGCGATGATGGCCAGGTATCCCCCCACCTGGGCCCGGGACAGCTCTTCCAGAAAATGCAGGCTGTGACGCAGCTCGACCTGGGTGATGATGGCCAGGTCGCGGTCCTGGCCCACGAGGGTCAGATGCAGATCGACGATGGCTCGCAGCTTGTCCGCCGCACCGGTCATCCCCTCCAGTTGCTCCTGACCCTTGGCGATGAACCGGCCCAGGGCCCGCTCGAAGAGCGAGACCAGAATCTCTTCCTTGTTCTTGAAATACAGGTAGATGGTGCCGTCGGCCACGCCGGCGCGCCGCGCGATGACCGCTACGGTGGTTTGGTGATATCCGTGTCGGGCGATCTCCACCGTGGCCGCATCCAGGATGCGCTCCTTCTTGTCTTCACTGCTGCGTCGTGCCATCGGTGAATATCCATTCATTGTTTCCGCGGGCCCCGGCGAAGGGGGTTGCCAAAATTTCGCAAGGATCTTATCGGATCATAAAGCCTTTCATTAAGGAAAACAAGACCATTGTCGAGTTTTTCGTAAACCTATTGACAGATTTGCCGAAAGAGTTTATGGTACTGAATACCTATTCATTTTCCAGATCCCACACCCTCTCCGGCCCGCCAAATCCTGCCGGGCCCGCGATGAAAGGCGGATGGCATGCGCAGGCAGATCAAGAAAGTCGCCGTGCTCGGATCGGGCGTCATGGGCAGCGCCATCGCCGCCCACTTCGCCAACGCCGGGATCCCGTCCCTGGTGCTGGACATCGTCCCGCCCGGTGCGGGGGATGACCCGGCCTCCCGCAACGCCGTGGCCGCCGGGGCCGTGGGGGCCCTCAAGAAGACCAAGCCCTCCCCCCTGTTCTCGGCCGGCCGCATGGCCCTGATCGAGATCGGCAACTTCGAAGACGACCTGCCGCGCCTGAAGGAGGCCGATTGGGTCATCGAGGTGGTCAAGGAGGACATGAAGATCAAGAAGATCGTCCTGCAGAACGCAGCGCCGCACATCGGCCCCGAGGCGATCTTCAGCAGCAACACCAGCGGCCTGTCCCTCGGCGAGATGGCTTCGGTGTTGCCGGAAGATCTGCGGCCCCGCTTCCTGGGCACTCACTTCTTCAACCCGCCCCGTTACATGAAGCTCTTCGAACTGATCCCCACCGCCGAAACCGACCCGGACATCGCCGATTTCGTGGCCGACTTCGCCCGCACCCGTCTGGGCAAGGGCATCGTGCCGGGCAAGGACACCCCCAACTTCGTGGCCAACCGCATCGGCGTTCACGCCATGATGGCCACGGTGAAGGTCATGGACGAGATGGGACTGACCATCGAGGAGGTCGACGCCCTGACCGGTCCGGCCATCGGCCGCCCCAAGACCGCCACCTTCAAGCTGGCCGACCTGGTGGGCCTGGACACCTTCGTCCACGTGGCCGACAACATCCTGCCCCTGATTCCCGACGACGAGGCCCGCGACATCTTCCAGGTGCCCGACTACCTGCGCGCCATGATCACCAAGGGCCTGCTGGGCCGCAAATCCGGCTCCGGTTTCTACAAGATGGAAAAGGTGGACGGCAAGAAGGTCTTCCACACCCTGGACCTCGAAGCCCTGGAGTACCGCGAAACCCAGAAGGCCTCCTTCGGTGAACTGGCCGCGGCCAAGAGCATCGAGGACAAGGCCGAGGCCCTGCGCATGCTGGCCTTCGGCAAGGGCAAGGCCGGCCAAGCCATCTGGAAGATGCTGGCCGCAACCTTCTCCTACAGCGCCATGCGGCTGGGCGAGATCTGCGACCAGGCCGTGCAGATCGATCAGGCCGTGTGCTGGGGATTCAACTGGAAGCAGGGCCCGTTCCAGACCTGGGAGACCCTGGGCTTCCGCAAGGTCGTCGAGCGCATGCGCGCCGACGCCCTGCCCCTGCCCGCCTGGGTGGACGCCCTGTACGAGAGCGGCGCCGAATCCATCTACCGCACCACCGACGGAATCCTGGAGAGTCCCACCGCCGAGCCGGGCGTGTTTGCGCCGGTGCCCGGCGACGAGCGGGCCGTCCGCTTCGAAGTCCTGCGCCGCGGCGAAAAGGAAGTGCGGAGCAACCCCGGCGCCTCCCTCGTCGATCTGGGCGACGGCGTGCTGGGCCTGGAATTCCATTCCAAGATGAACGCCATCGGCCAGGACACCCTGAACATGGTCATGACCGCCTGCACGGAGGCCGAGCGGAACTGGCGCGCCCTGGTGGTGGCCAACGACGCGGACAACTTCTCCGTCGGCGCCAACCTGATGATGCTGATGATGGAGGCCGTCGAGGGCAACTGGGAAGACATCAACCTCATCATCCACGCCTTCCAGACCGCGACCGGACGCCTGGAACACTGCGGCGTGCCGGTGGTGAGCGCGCCTTCGGGCATGGCCCTGGGCGGAGGCTGCGAGATGACCATGGGCGCCAACGCCGTGCGCTGCGCCGCCGAGACCTACATCGGCCTGGTCGAATTCGGCGCGGGCGTGATCCCCGCCGGCGGCGGTTGCCTGCGCCTTTACCAGCGCAACGTGGCGTTGCTGACGGACAAGAAGGACCTGCAACCGGCCTTCCGCCGCACCTTCGAGACCATCGGCACGGCCAAGGTGGCCACCAGCTGCGAAGAGGCGGTCGAGCTGGGCTTCCTGCGCCCCGGCGACTCCTGGTCCATGAACCGCGACCACCTGACCGCCGACGCCAAGGACCTGGCCCTCGCCCTGGCCCAGAGCAACTCCGTCTCCCCCGTCCCGGACGAAGCCATCCCCGTCATGGGCACCGCGGGTCTCGGCCTGGCCGAGTCCGTGCTGTTCAACATGGAGCAGGGCGGCTACATCAGCACGCACGACCGCAAGATCGGCATGGCCCTGGCCGGCATCATCAGCGGCGGAGCGGTGCCGCCCGGCACCACGGTGACCGAAAAGCACATGCTGGACCTGGAACGCGAGGCGTTCATGCGCCTGCTCGGCGAGCGCAAGACCCTCGAGCGCATGGAATACATCCTGAAAACGGGCAAACCCCTGCGGAACTAGCGGACAAAGGAGAAGAGGATGAAGGAAGTCGTTGTCATCGCCGCCCGCCGCACCGCCGTGGGCAGGGCCCTCAAGGGGAGCCTGCGTCACACCCGGTCGGACGACCTGGGCGCCGCCGTGGTCCGGGATCTTTTGACCCGGGTTCCGGGTCTGGACCTCTCCCGCATCGGGGATGTGATCATGGGCTGCGCCATGCCCGAGGGCGAACAGGGCATGAACGTGGGCCGCAACATCGCGCTGCTGGCCGGCCTGCCGGTGACCGTACCCGGCATGACCGTGAACCGGTTCTGCAGCTCGGGGCTGCAGACCATCGACATCGCCGCCCGCCAGATCATGACCGGCCAGGCCGATTGCGTCATCGCCGGCGGCGTCGAGACCATGACGATGGTTCCCATGGGCGGTCTGCGCTACCTGCCCAACCCGACCCTGGCGGCCGAGTTTCCCCAGTACCTGACCAACATGGGCATCACGGCCGAGAACCTCGTGGTCAGCGACGGCATCTCCCGCGAGGCCCAGGACGAATTCTCCTATTCCAGCCACATGAAGGCGTCCGCGGCCATCACCGAGGGACGCTTTGCCGAGGAGATCACCCCCGTCATGGCCCAGCTGCCGGGCACCGACGCCAAGGGACGCCCCATCACCCGGGAAGTGGAATTCCTCGTGGATGAAGGCCCGCGTGCCGATACCACCCTCGCGGCCCTGGCCAAGCTCCGCCCCGCATTCAAACTGAGTGGCACCGTGACCGCCGGCAACAGCAGCCAGATGAGCGACGGTGCGGCCGCGGTGCTGCTCGGAACCCCTGAACTCGCCGCGGAACTGGGCGTCAAGCCCCTGGCCCGTTTCGTGGGCTACGCCGTGGCGGGTGTGGAACCGGACATCATGGGCATCGGTCCGGTGGCGGCGATTCCCAAGGTCATGGCCTCCACGGGCCTGCGTCTCGACCAGATGGACGTCATCGAGTTGAACGAGGCCTTCGCGGCCCAAAGCCTGGCCGTGTGCGGGCGCCTGGGGCTCGACCCACAGGACAAGCGCCTGAACCCCAACGGCGGGGCGATCGCCCTGGGCCACCCCCTGGGCTGCACCGGCGCCAAGTTGACCGTCAGTGCCCTGAACGAGATGAACCGACGCGGCGGAAAGTACGCCCTGGTGACCATGTGCATCGGGACGGGCATGGGAGCCGCCGGCGTTTTCGCAGCGATCTAAACCGGGCCCGACGGCCCGCATGCAGTCAAGGAGCAGAGACCATGGCAGACCAGAAGAACCCCACCGGCGGCGAATTCCTCCTGCGCGAGACCGCTCCCCAGGACGTGTTCACTCCCGAGGATTTCAGCGAGAACCAGCGCATGTTCGCCCAGACCGTCGAGGACTTCGTCATCCGGACCATCGAACCGGTGCGGGAAGAGCTCGAGTACAAGGGCAACACCATGCTGGGCAAGGATTTGCTGAAAAAGGCCGCGGAGATGGGTCTGCTCATGGCCGACATCCCCGAGGCCTACGGCGGGATGGGTTCGGACAAGGCCACCATCATGCTGATCAGCGAGAAGATGGCCGAAAGCGGCAGCTTCGCCGTCACCCACGGCGCCCAGTCGGGTATCGGCACCCTGCCCATCGTGTACTTCGGCACCGAGGAGCAGAAGAAGCATTACCTGCCGCGCCTGGCCACGGCCGACCTGCTGACCTGCTACGCCCTGACCGAACCCGGCAGCGGTAGCGACGCCCTGGCCGCGGCCACCACCGCCAAGCTGACCGACGACGGCAAGCACTACGTTCTCAACGGGACCAAGCAGTACATCTCCAACGCCGGCTACGCGGAGATGGTGATCCTGTTCGCCAAGATCGACGGCGACAAGTTCACCGGCTTCATCGTCGACCTCGGCGCCGAGGGCGTGACCATCGGAGCCGAAGAGAAGAAGATGGGGTTCAAGGGCTCCTCCACCTGCGCCATCACCCTCGAAGACGTCAAGGTCCCGGTGGAGAACCTACTCGGCGAGGTCGGCAAAGGCCATCGCATCGCCTTCAACATCCTCAACGTGGGCCGTTTCAAGCTGGGCGCCAGCACCGTGGGCGGCTGCAAGCTCGTCCTGAAACACACCGTGCCCTACACCAAACAACGGCACCAGTTCGGCCAGCCCCTGTGCAACTTCGGTCTGATCCGCCGCAAGATCGCCGAGGTGACCGCCCACACCTTCGTGGCCGAGTCCATGGTCTACCGTACCGCCGGCCTGCTCGACGACGCCATCGCCACCCTGGACAAGAGCGCAGCGGACTTCGACTACCAGAGCATCCAAAAGGTCGAGGACTTTTCCATCGAGTGCTCCATGATCAAGGTCTTCGCCACCGAGGCCATGGCCCTGGCGGCCGAAGAGGGCGTGCAGATGCTCGGCGGCTACGGCTACTGCCAGGAGTACCCCCTGGAGCGGTACTACCGCGACGAGCGGGTCAACCGCATCTTCGAGGGCACCAACGAGATCAACCGGATGATCATCCCCGGCATGATCATGAAGAAGGCCATGACCGGCGAGTTGCCCTTCCTGCAGGCGGCCCAGGCGGTGGCCCAGGAGCTGACCGGCCTGCCGTCGTTCAGCGAACCGGGCGAACCGGAGTTCATGGAAGAGGAAGGCAAGCTCATCGCCAACATGAAGAAGGTCGTGCTGGCCGTGCTTGGCCTGGCCGCCCAGAAGTTCGGCCAGGACCTGAAGAACCAGCAGGAAGTCCTCGCGGACTGCGCCGACATCATCATGCAGACCTACGCCTGCGAGAGCGGTTGGCTGCGGACGCTCAAGAAGTCCGCCGCAGACGGCGGGGACAGCGCCCTGGCCATGGCCGACATGCTGACGCTGTACGTGCACGAGGCCATGGACAAGGTCGGGATCCTGGCGCGCAACGTGCTTGCGGCCACGGTGGAGGGCGACGAGTTGCGGACCTACGTGGCCGGACTGCGGCGTCTGGCCAAGCACGACCCGGTCAACCGGGCCAAGCTGCACGACGCCATCGCCGCCCGCATCATCGACGCCGAGTGTTACACCCTGAAATAAGCGCCATGGGCACCCCCCAAGCGCCAAGCAGCGGCCGCTTCCCACGGGAGGCGGCCGCTGCGATAGGACCCGGGATCTAACCCTCGATTTCCAGCTGGGTAAAAGCGGTGTTGAGGGCCGATACCTGATCCCGATCACGGCCTTCCATGTAGTACCGCAACACCGCGTCGGTGCCCGAAGCCCGCAGTTCGAACCACTGCCCGTCGAATTCGAGGTAGGTGCCGTCCCCGGCACCGAAGGCGCGCCGCAACGGCGGCAGCTCGACCCCGTCCGGCAGCGCCGCGACCAGGTGCCGGGTCGCTTCAGCGGGCGTCATCTTCTCCAGTGCGGAAAACCAGGCCACGGTGGCTTCCTTGCGGCGGTTGCCCGCGGCATGGGCCGTGCTCCGGGCCTCACCCTGCAGGGACTCGTCGAACAGGGTCACGTCCTTGCGCTCGTAGAAGCGGTAGCTCGTGCCGCAGCGATCCAGCAACTCCAGGTAGTAACCGGCGAAACTGCCCCCGTCGCGATGCAGGCGCGCGGCCAGGCACAGGGCCATGACCCCGATCTGCATGCCGTCCTTCTCCTTGGGCGCCAGGCTCGTGCGGGCGCCCGAGCAGCTGCTGATCGGTTCGGGCGGCCCCAGGGCCGCGCCGCCGCTCTCCTCGGCCATCATCAGCAAGCGGGGCCGCGGACCGAATTCGGTGGTCTGCCTCGTCACGTCGGTGGCCGCACAGTTCGGGCGGCCCGTAGCGATCTGCCCTTCGAGATCCCGCACCAGGGCGGCGAAGTGCTTGAACCCCACCGGTACCCGGAAGGTCTTCAGGCCGCCTTCCCTCTGGGCCATCTCCCCGATGCTCAGGCTGGTGGGAAAGGTCGTGGCCACGATCCAGTCGTAGCGGTCGAGCTCGCCCGCCGCGCGCAGGGAGTCGATCTTCAGACCGGTGAGCATGAAGTAGATCTGGTTCGGTTTGAAGAACACCAGGCAGCGGTCGTCGTCCAGGGGATCGACTTCCAGGCCGGCGGCCTCCGCGGTCTGCGCCAGGTCGACCGGGGCAACCGTCACCATGTTGAAGCGGTCACCGTCCGGATCCCAGATGAAGAACACGTGGCAGCGCCCTGCGGCCAGCAGCTCCTGGGCGCCCACGTTCTTGTAGACCTGCCATTTGCCCGGGTCGACGCCGTAATTCACGCCCTCAAAGATCCCGATGCCGTGGTAACCGGTATTCTCCTGTTCGTGGGTCAGGAAGACGGGCTCATCCTCCCCCACCGGGATCTCCAGGGCCCCGAAGATCGCGTTGGCCGCGGCCCCCATGGAGCCCCCTTCGGTGCAGAATCCCGCCCGAAATCCCGCGTCGAAGGCCGCCGGCAACCCGGCCAGCAGGGTCGGGGGCACGACCAGTCGCAGGTAATCGACATAGGCCGCCAAAGGGTCGAAATCGCGCCGGATCAGGTCGTCATGGGAGGACGCCAGATTGATGGCCAGTCCGTCGCGCAGGGCCGTATCCACCAGGGTGCGGACCCGGTCGGCCACCTGACCGGCCATTTCCAGCAGCTGTCCCCCGCTGGCGTCCATGGGTTTCCAACCGCCTTTGTAGCTCTGGCTGTGGCTGGCGGTGAAGTTCTCCCCCCCGTCCAGTTCCCGGTGAAAGACGCCGAAGGACGAAAGCCAGATCGGCGTGGTGCGCACGCCCTCGGGCCGCAGATGCACGGTGATGCCCCGGGCCGCGTAGATGCGCGCCGCCAGGTCGATGAATTCCTGCGTGTGGGGCCGGACCTCGCCGCCCACGTGCAGGGAGGCCAGCCCGTGCTCGACCGCCAGGTCGGCCCTCGCGGCCAGCACCACCGCCATGGTCAGGGCGTTGAAAGGCACCGAGAGATTGAACAGGTTCTCGGGGTCCAGCAGGTCGCGGTAGCCGGCGGTGCCCAGCTGGAAGGCCTTCGCCCATTCCTGCAGGCCCGCCTCGCGGGCAAGTCCGGCATCGACGACGAACTCCTCGGCCTTGCGGGCGAAGGGGGTGTAAAAGGGCCAGTGTCGGGTCATGCTTCGTCTCCGGCGGGATTGAACGATACGTCGACGACCTTGCGCACGACCGCCGATTCCACTTCGAAGAACTCGGCGGGACGGAAGTGGAACAGGGACGCGATGAGGTTCGAGGGAAAGACCTCGATGCGGGTGTTCAGGTCGCGCACGTTGGCGTTGTAGAACCGACGGGCCGCCTGGATCCGGTCCTCCGTGTTGGCCAGTTCCAGCTGCAGGGCCAGAAAATTCTCGCTGGCCTTAAGGTCGGGATAGGCCTCGGCAACCGCCAGCAGTTTCTGCATGCTTTCCACCAGGGACTTCTCGTCGGCGGCCTGGCTGGCGGGCGACCCCGTGCTGTTGCGGGCACGATCCCTGGCGGCGACCACCGCCTCGAGGGTCGTGCGCTCGTGGGAGGCATAACCCTTGACCGCCTCGACAAGGTTGGGGATCAGGTCGTACCGGCGCTTGAGTTCGGTGTCGATGTTGGACCAGGATTCGGCGACCTGCTGCCGGATGCGCACCAGCAGGTTGTAGTTCAGCGCCGCCCAGATCAGCACCACCGCCGAGGCGATCAACACGTATGCGAGCATGGGATTCCTTTCGGGTTATGATTGTCATCCCGACACGGCCGGAAAGATCCCCCTGGGTCAGGTCCGCTCGAATCCTCTGGCGGGATCCCCCCGCATCTGCTTGACGACGTAATCCGGCACCGCGTCCAGCAACTTGCGCGCCACCACCAGGCACGTCTCGTGATCCGAGGGCGCGTTGCGGCCGCTGCGATAGACGGCAATCTCGCCCATGCCGAATTCGATGGCCACGGAGGGGGCATCCATCAGGTATTCCATGGTCCGGGCATGGATGACGTCATAGGCCCACTTGGGGTCGGCGGAGGTGACGTGGAAGCGGCGGCTGAACTCCGCCGATTCGAAATCGATGTCGTCTCGGCCGAAGAACTCGCCCACCTTGTCGAGGGGATTCTCCCGGCGGATCTGCAGCGGGATGGTCGGGAAACCCGTTTCCAGAATCGCCACGCCGAAGCGATGGGTGGAGCGATTCTTGCCGTGGCCCGTGACGTACTTGTAGTCCAGGCACAGCACGGGGTGTCCGTTCATCTCGCCGTTGACGGCGTTGCCGTTGCTCCGGGAATGTCCTCGATCGAAGAGTTTGATCCCGGGATACCGGGAGCCCAGGCCGGTGATTCCATGCCGCATAAAGCGCCAGCGGCGGCCCGCGGCCCAGGCTATCAAGGCCTCCCGGCGCTTCTGGTCCTGGCGCCAGGAGTAGATCCCGAATGCGGCAATGGCGATCAGGACGATCAGAAATGCGACGGGCGGCATGATTCCCCTTTCGGGGCCGGATTCTGAAGGGTCGCCGCTGAGGACTCAACAGGAAATCTCTCCGCCGCCCGGCAAAGCCCTCGGCAAGAAGAAGGCCCGACCACGAGGGCCGGGCCTCCATCCGTCGCAAGGGCGGATCCTAACGGAACAGGGACTTCACGTCGCCGAAGCTGACCTCTTGGTCATCCACCACGCAGTCCACCAGGGGATACCCGTCCACGTAGGGTTCCATGCGGAATGCGCTCCAGGTGTACTCCCAGATCCCGGTGGCGTTGTTGTAGCACTGGCCCAGGAGCACGGTGGTGTCATCGTAGAAATAGTCGTCGAAGTTGACCACGGTGCCGTTGGTCATCTGGCAGGTCCAGTAACCATGGCCCAGGACATCGCTGGTCTCGGTGACGTGCATGCCGTCGGAAATGGTGACGGCGCAGCTTTCCCAGGGCTCGGGATCGGCCGTAAGGGTGGCTGCGTCCAGCACGGTGGGGGCGGGCACGGGGCCGGTTCCGGTTGTGACCACACCGTCGGTGATGGCGGCCAACTCCGTCAGGCCGTAGTACTCGGAATAGACTCCGGTCACATCGACGATATCACCGGGCACGTTGGTGGTCGAACCCATGTAGACCCAGATCCCGTTGTAGGCGCCGAAGGGAGCCTCGGCCACCCAGATGCCGTTGTAACGGACAGCAACGACGGTCCCGGTCACGGTCAGGGTGTCGCCGGCGGCGTACACACCGTTCTGGATGTCGTAGATGGTGGGGGCGACCGCGGCCACCACGGTCTGGGCGCCCAGGGCCACGAGCAGGAGGGCGGTAACGAGGGCAAAGCGCTTCATGGAGTACCTCCGGAGAATAAAGGCAGGGTTGTGCGGCACGTTGCTTCCTCCCGGGCGGGCGATTCCCAGGATGGAATTCCCTTAACTTATACCCCAATGAAACGCTGAATTCAAGTTATTATGTGGAATTTTTTGATTTTCACAACCCTCTGAGCAGGGCGCGCGGCGCCCGGACCTTCATCTGCAAGAGAGCCTGGCTCATGGTTTTTCCCTGGGGATCGACCAGCAGGCTGGTGGTTCCGCCACCACCGAGGGCCCCGGCCAGCAGGAAGTTCAAACCCTGGAGGTTGTCGAGTTCGTAGCGCGTGACCTTGCCCCGCACCTTGGCCCCGAAGTAACGCTTGATCCGGCCCGCCGTCAGAAATCCCCGCAGCCATTCGTAGGCCCCGGGAGAACGGGCCAGGACGCCGATGTTGCAGGTATCCCCCTTGTCCCCGCTCCTCGCGTAACACAATCGGCTCAGGGGCACCTCGGTTGTCGAGGCCGGCCAATCGCGACGGACAGGCCGCCGGCTGATCCGGTTGGCCACGGGCTCATCAACCTCGCCGCGCACCGGAAAGTGGATCTCCTGGAACTTCTCGCTGCAGTCCGTGCCCAGGGTCAGCACCTTGGCCGAGACTCCGTCGCGGCGCATGAGAGCCGGCCAGTAGGAGACCACCTGCTGAGGCCGGGGGCGCCCCCGGGTGCTGGCCGCCATGCCCGAAGGCCCGGCCAGGATCATGGCCGGCAGGGTCTTACCGAAATCCTGGACCTTGGACACGTCGTGGTCGCGGACCCCGAAGCGCAGGAAGATCTCGTGGGGGCTGTAATCGGCGAGCCGATCCGGCCAGATGGAGCCCGCACCCACCATTGCGGTGGCGGTGTCTTCGAACTCGTGGCCCACCTTGCGCCAGAATGTTTCCGCCACCGTTTCGGCCTTGTCCTCGATGTTCGGTCCGCAGAGCAGAATCTCCCCCTCCGCTTTCCAGCCGTCCTGAAAGGCCATCGACACCTTGAACGAGGAGGGCGCCGGTCCGCCGCGCGCACCGCTGACCCGTACCCGGTCCTTTCCGTCCTGCTTGACCTCGATGGTGTTGAAGAACGCCACCCCGTCCGGCGAAATGTACTGCCCCGGATCCCCCATCTCGTAGACGAGCTGCTCCTTGACGGATTTCTCGCTCACCAGGCCGCCGGTGCGCTTGTGCTTGGTGACGCGGAAATCGCCGTCGCGCTGCATCTCGATGATGGGATAGCCCATGTTGTCGAAGGAGGGGACTTCCTGCCAGTCGGTGATGTTTCCCCCGCTGCCCTGGGCGCCGCACTCGATGATGTGGCCGGCGATAATCCCCGCCGCCATCTTGTCCCAGTCGGTCATGGACCAGCCGAATTCGTGGATCATGGGCGCCAGGGTGATCCCGGTGTCGGTGACCCGACCGGTGACGATGATGTCGCACCCGGCGTCGAGGGCCGCGACCACCGGTTCGGCCCCCAGATACACGTTGGCCGAGGTGACGCGGTTGCGCACTCCGGTGAAGGCTTCGCCGGTCTCCATGTTGGTGAACTTCTCACCCGCGGCCGTCAATTCGTACAGACGATTGCTGATGTCGTCCCCGTAGACCACGCCCACTTTCAGGTCCAGCTCCATGCGGCGTGCCATGGCACGGATCTTCCGGCCCAGCCCGACCGGATTCATGCCGCCGGCATTGTTGATGACCCGCACTTTCTTCTCGACGATCAGGGGCAGGCAGGTTTCCAGCTGGGTCAGGAAATCGCGGGCGTAGCCGAGCTCGGGATTCTGCAGCTGTTGCTTGCGCAGGATCGACATGGTGATCTCGGCCAAAAAATCCATGGTGATGTAGTCGAGAGGGCCGCCGACGAGCTGTCGGCGCAAGGCATCCATGTCATCGCCCCAATATCCCCCGGCGTTGCCGATCCGGATCATCTTCTTCACGACGCGCTCCTTGCCCAGTGTGATCTTGCCATCTGCGAAAACCCAACGATAATGGATGCGACCTCTCGAGGGAAGCACGACCGAAGGGATCTTTGTTCCATGGCGGACCCAACTCGTTCTGCGCCAAAGTATTTCGTGTTCGACTTTCCCCTGGCGGATCAGGCCTGGCTGCGGTACGGCATCGCCTCCCTGGTTCCGGGAAAGGAGCAGGACGGAGCGGCGGCGTACGCCATCCGCAAACTGGCCGCGGCGGTCAACGACGATGCCGGCCGCAAGACGGCCGGCCGGCCGCCCACCCACGCCGAAACGCTTCTCGCCCTGCGCACCCTGAATCAGGTGCTGAAGTGGGTCGCCCTGCGCTATTTCCGCATCGAGAACCCCGGCGGCCTGAGCCGCTGTCGCCAGTGGGCCACCCAGCGGCTGGGACCCGACGCGGTCGACGCCGTCATGACGACCTTCGTCGACCTGTTCCCGCCCCTGGAGGTCAAGCGCGCGGACCTGACCGGCGAACAGTTCCTTGCCGGCGCCCTGGACGACCTCAACGGGCGGGACCTCGCCGCGCTGGAAATGTTCCTGTTGTTCCTGAACGTCAACAACCCCGCCGCGGCGGAGGCCGAGCACCTGTTCCACGACGGGGAGCTGCGCCGCCGGGTCTCGTACCTGCCCTTCGTGACCGGGCTGGAAAAGTACCTGACCGAGTTCGAGGTCGTCGGCACCGAGGGCGTTTCGCTGCCGCACCTGCTGCGTGCTCCGCTGCTGGCGAGCCCCGACTCCCTGGCCGGCCAGCTCGCCTGGATCCGGGATCACTGGGCCCACCTGCTGCCGGACGAGTTGCGCGAGAGGCTGCAGTTCGCCCTGGACGTGTTGCAGGAAGTCGATGTCGCCCGCGGGGGCGAGCCGGGGCCCGCGCCCGTGCTGGAGTTCGGCCCGGGGCCGGCGCGTGACGAACCCGAGGCCTTCAGCCGCGACGCCGACTGGATGGCCAATGTCGTGCTCATGGCCAAGAGCGTCTCCGTCTGGTTGGATCAGCTCTCCAAGTGGTACGGACGACCGCTGCGAACCCTCGCCGACATCCCGGACGAGGAGCTGGACCGCCTGGCCCACTGGGGGATCAACGGATTGTGGCTCATCGGGTTATGGGAACGCTCGGCCGCCTCGCGTACCATCAAGCAATGGCTGGGCAATCCCGACGCGGCCGCCAGCGCCTACTCCCTGGCCGACTACGCCATCGCCTCCGATCTGGGCGGCGAGGAGGCCTGGCGGAACCTGAGCGAACGCGCCGGCCGCCGCGGCATCCGCCTGGCCAGCGACATGGTGCCCAACCACATGGGGATCGACAGCCGCTGGGTGGTGGAACATCCGGAGTATTTCCTGCAACTGGATCATCCGCCCTATCCCGCCTACCGCTTCGGCTGCGAGGATCTGTGCGGATCGCCCGGCGTGTCGGTGCGACTGGAGGACGGCTACTGGGACAAGCGCGACGCCGCGGTGGTCTTCGAGCGACGCGACGACAACACCGGTCGGGTCCGATACATCTACCACGGCAACGACGGAACCAGCATGCCCTGGAACGACACCGCCCAGCTCAACTTCCTGTTGCCCCAAGTGCGCGAGGCGGTCATCCGGGTGATTCTGGACGTGGCCCGCCGCTTCCCCATCATCCGTTTCGACGCGGCCATGACCTTGGCCAAGAAGCACTTCCAGCGGCTGTGGTTCCCTGCGCCCGGCGACGCCGGCGCCATCCCTTCTCGCGCCGAACACGGCATGTCACGCGAGGAGTTCGACCGGGTCTTCCCGGCGGAGTTCTGGCGGGAGGTCGTCGACCGCGTGGCCGCCGAGGCGCCCGACACCCTGCTGCTGGCCGAGGCGTTCTGGCTCATGGAGGGTTACTTCGTCCGCACCCTCGGCATGCACCGCGTCTACAACTCGGCCTTCATGAACATGCTCAAGATGGAGGACAACCAGAAGTACAGGCAGACCCTCAAGAACGTGCTGGAATTCAGTCCCGGCATCCTGCAGCGCTTCGTCAACTTCATGAACAATCCCGACGAGCGCACGGCCGTCGAGCAGTTCGGTCGCGGCGACAAGTACTTCGGGTGCATGGTGTTGCTGGCCACCCTGCCCGGTCTGCCCATGATCGGGCACGGCCAGATCGAGGGCTTCACCGAGAAATACGGCATGGAATACCGCCGGGCCTACTGGGACGAAAAGATCGACCGGGAGATGGTCGACCGGCACGAGCGCGCGATCTTTCCGCTGCTGCGCCGGCGCCACCTGTTCAGCGGGTCCGAGAACTTCGCGCTCTTCGATTTCGAAAGCGAAGGCGGCTGGGTGGACGAGAACGTCTTCGCCTTCGTCAACGGATCGGGAACCGAGCGGGTCCTGGTCATCTACAACAACGCCTACGACGGGACCGCAGGGCGCATCCGCACCTCCACCGCCATCAACCGCGGCAGCGCCGACCATCCCGACCTGCAAAGCGTCACCCTGGCCGGCGCCCTCGGCCTGGATTGCTCCGGCACTTCCTGGTACGCCCTGACCGACCACGCCGACGGCCTGCAATACCTGCGAGGCGGACGCGAACTGTGCGAACAGGGCCTGCACACCGACCTGCACGGTTACCAGTACCGGGCCTTCATCCAGATGACCCTCCTGGACGGCGACCCCGGCCGCTGGGCGGACCTGGCAGACTCCCTGCAGGGCCGCGGTGCACCGGACCTGCGACGGGAATTGTTGCGGCGCGAGCTGGATCCGGTCCTGTCCCGGGTGCGCACGTGGATGACGCCGGAGATCCTGGCGTGGCTGGAATACGCCGGAGCCACCGACCAGAAACCGGAGCCCGCCAAGGTTCCCCGCGATCTGCCGGAAAACCTGGTAACCCTGGCCACCCACCTGCGCGCCTTGCCCCGAATGAAGATCCCCGTCGGCCTGGGGCGCGGCTCCAGAACCGAGCTGATAGCGCTGCTGGAGAACCTCCCCCACAGCCGTTGCCTGCAGGTCATCTACCTGGCCGAACTGTTGGGCACAACCGGCTCAGAAAAGATCGGCCTGGATGGACCGGGCCGGGACCTGGTCACCGAGGACATGGGAGCGATCCTGAAGGATTGGCTGGGGCACGATCACGCCGCGGCCATGGCCACGGCTTCTGCTCGCCTGCTGGCCGCTCATGCAGACAGTTATCGTTTCCTGGCTGAGGGAAAAATTTCCTGGTTGGCGGACATCCTGACCGACCCGGCGGCGGCGGAATTGCTGGGAATCAACACGCACGAGCAAACAGTCTATCTCTCCGCCGAGCGGCTCGATGATTGGTTGCAGGTGGTGACGTCCGCAGCTCTGGCCCACGAATCGGATGTCGATTTCGTGGCCCTGCTTGACGCCCGCTCGGTGCTGTTGCAAAAGGCCAAAGCGGCCGGCTACGAGGTGCGGGAGCTGTTGCGGCTCCTGAATCCGTAACCCGTCGGCCCCGAGAACAGCAACCGCGGAGTTACCAGAACTTCTCCGCGTGGATCTGCCCCGGGCTCCCGGCGTCCCCTTCGCCGAACCCGTCTTTCTCGAGCCGCGTGATCATGCCCTCGATCATGCCGGGATTGCCGCACAACAGGATCTGGGTGTTGTCGGTTGTGGGGTCATACCCGATGGCCTCGGCGACCAGCCCCCGGTCCCATAGGTCCTGGACGTAGCCCGTCTGCCCCGCCCAGGGCACGTGCTCCTCGTCGGGCCGACTGATGATGGGAGCGTAGTGGAAGGTCCGGCAGAATCGTTGCATGGCGATGAGTTCGCCGCGGTAGCCCAGATCCCACGAATGCCTCGCCCCCAGCAACACCACCGTGTGATGGTCCAGCCGGCACTCCAGTTCGCTGCGCAGCACGCTCATGTAGGGCGCCAGCCCCGTGCCCGTGCCCACCAGAACCAGGTGATGACCCTCCTGGACCTTCTCCAGGGTGAAGATCCCGCTGATCTTCTTGCCCAACCAAACCCGGTCGCCCGGTTGCAGGGCGAACAGCCGCGGAGTCGGGGCCCCGGACGGCACCAGTGTGATATAGAATTCGAGATGGCCTGCTTCCGCAGGGGACGAAGCGATGCTGTAGGCGCGTCGGATCAGCTTGTCCGCAGGATGATGAGGCCTGATGCGATCTCGATTCGGTGCGTGACCACCGCGTTCAAGTCTTGAGCCATCGTTTATTCCTTCCAATCCAATTGGTCCAGCATGAATGAGTAGCTCAGGGCCGTCTCGTTCAGGCGCCGGAAACGGCCCGATGCGCCGCCGTGCCCCGCCTCCATGTTGGTCTTCATCAGAAGGGGGTTCCGGTCGGTCTTGACCGCCCGCAGCTTCGCCACCCACTTGGCCGGTTCGAAGTACTGCACCTGACTATCATGCAGGCCGGTGGTGACCAGCAGCGCCGGGTAATCCTGCGGGATCACCTGGTCGTACGGCGAGTAGCTCAGCATGTAATCGTAGGAGTCCTTCTGGTGCGGGTTGCCCCACTCGTCGTACTCGCCGGTGGTCAAGGGAATGGACTCGTCCAACATGGTCGTGACCACGTCGACGAAAGGCACGTGGGCGACCACCCCCCGCCACAGTTCGGGTGCCATATTCACCACCGCTCCCATGAACAGACCGCCCGCCGAACCGCCCATGGCGAACAGCTTGTCCGGGGCCGCGTATTTGCGGTCGACGAGGCCCCGGCCACAATCGATGAAATCGGTGAAGGTGTTCATCTTGTGCAACAACTTACCGTCCTCGTACCAGTTGCGCCCCATCTCCTGCCCACCGCGGACATGGGCGATGGCGTAGACGAACCCGCGGTCCAGCAGGCTGAGCACCGACGAATTGAAATGCGCGTTCATGCTGATGCCGTAGGAGCCGTAACCGTAAAGCAGCAAGGGGTGCGTGCCGTCGGGCGAAAAGCCCCGGCGATACACCAACGACACCGGAACTTCCACGCCGTCCCGCGCCGTGACCATCAGGTACTCCGAGCGATAGTCGGCCGGGTCGAAGCCACCCGGAATTTCGTCCTGCTTGACCAGAGTGCGCTCGCCGGTATCGAGATTCCAATCGTAGGTGGTGCGCGGAGTGGTCAGGGACGTGTAGCCGTAACGCAGGACGCGGGATCCCATCTCCGGGTTGACGTCGATCCAGGTCGCCCAGGTGGAATCATCGAAGGCGATGTGCTCGTCGAAGGAACCATCGCCCGCCATGACTCGGATCTGCGTCAACCCGCCGGTGCGCTCTTCGAGTGCGATCCAATCCGCGAAGACGGCCAGATCCTCCAGCAACACGTCCTGGCGGTGAGGGACCACCTCGTGCCAGGCCACGAAATCCGTCCGGTCCAGGGGACATTCCATCAGACGAAAGTTGGCCGCGTCGAGGTTGGTGCGGATGAGGAAGCGGTCTCCCTGGTGGTCGACATGGTACTCCAGGTTGCGCCGCCGCGGCTGAAAGACGCGGAACGCACCCCGTGGGTCGTCCGCCTCGAGGATGCGGGTTTCGCTGCTGAGGGTCTGGTTGCTCTCGATCAGCAGGTAGCGATCGCTCTTGGTGCGGCCCACGCTGCATTCGAAAGTGTCGTCGTCCTCCTGGAAGACCAGCACATCCCCCGCCGCATCGGTGCCCAGCTCATGGCGCAGGACCTGGAAGGAGCGCAGGGTTTCCGGATCCTGGCGGGTGTAGAAGAGGGTGCGGTTGTCCAGGGCCCAGACCACGTTGCCGGTGACCTGCCCGATCACATCGGGAAGGTCGGCGCCCGAGGCAAGATCCCTCACATGCAGGTCGTAGAAACGCCGGCCGACCGTGTCCACACCATAGACAACGAGCCTGGTGTCGGGGCTGATCCGGGCCCCGCGCAGGGAGAAATACCCCAGATCCTTGCCCATGGCATTGCCGTCGAGCATGACCTCTTCGGGCGCATGCAGGGAACCCCGGCGCCGACAATGCAGGGGATATTCCCCGCCCGGAACGTAGCGCGTGTAGTACCAGAAGCCCTTCTCGAAATACGGCGCCGAGGAGTCGTCCTGCTTGATGCGGCCCTTCATCTCCTCCACCAGTTTGTCCTGCAGGCCACTGGTGTGGTCCATCACTGCAGCGAGGTACACGTTTTCCGCCTGCAGGTAGTCCAGCACCTCGGGATCGTCCCGCTGATTGAGCCAGTAGTAATTGTCGATGCGGACATCACCGTGTGCGGTCAATTCGTGGGGCTTGATCGCCGCCTTGGGGGGCTTGGGCCCTCCGGAACATCCCGCCAGGATTCCCAGCGTCAGACCCAGCGCCCCCATCATCTTAACGAGTTTGGACATCGGTTTACCTTTCAGCACAGACCAGGACCTCGGTGGCCAGAACAGGAAGGACGGCACGGTCGCGTCCGAAGAACACTCCGCGCACCACCCGGCGCAAGGGTGCCCACTTGATCATGTCCATGGGTGCGGTCGCACGCCATGATCCGGTGAGGGTGAATCCCGCCGCGGACACCATCGCAACGATTTCCCGCCGTCGGTAGATCCGCGCCCGAGCCCAGCGATCATGCAGACGCTTGGGCCACCAGCTGACCAGGGGCACCCGGTTCCAGGGCAACAGGGGAAGATCGGCGCCGTGGGTTTCGAACAGCCACCAGCGATTCGGAACACTGATGATCATCCGGCCTCCCGGGCGCAGCACCCGCCGCATCTCCGCCAGGGCGGCCGCTTCGTCGGGAACGTGCTCGAGCACGGTGAACGAAGTCACCACGTCGGCGCAGGCGTCATCCAGGGGAATGCGCCCGTCGACGAGTTCACAGGCCCGGGTGCGATCCTGCACGCCGTCGGCAACAATCTGGGCCTGAAATTCCGCCAGAAACACCGGATCCACGTCCACCCCCGTGGTGCGTGCAAAAAGAGGGGCGAACAACCGGGTCTGGGCGCCGTTGCCGCAGCCGAAATCCACCAGGTGCTCCCTGGCTTCGCCCAGCAGGGGCTCGACCAGGCGGAGGCGGCGCCCCAGAAGGAACTGGCCGCTGTCGGCCGGCTTTCCTGCGGCCAGGTTGGCGAGGGGTTCGGCATTCGCTTGGTTCATCGATTCTCCGCGTGTTCCAGCAGACATCCCGGGAATTCCCGGGATGATTCTGGTATGCTAACACCATGCAAAAGGACAAGGACACACCAAAGCTTCCGGACGACCGGGAAATCCTGCGCGGACGCGAGGCAAGCCCCGACGAAGCCCTGTTGCGCGCCGCCGGGGACGTCCTCAAGGGCGCCTCGCCCGTCGCGGCCCACGACCAGACCATCTTCGCCGTCCGTGAGCTCCTGGACACGTGCCTGCGCGACCCCGAAGGTAGCCTGCAGCGGACGATCCTGTCCCGGCTGGATTCGCACCAGCCCCTGGTGGCCCGCCATTTCGGCGCACCATCGGCCCTGTTGCGGGCGTTCCTGGAACCCATCCTGGCGCAGGAAGAATCCCTGGCCGAACTGGTCCGCGTGGTGGATGCGCGCTGGGGCCGTGACTATGACGAAAAACCCCATTTCGACCGACCGGGCCGTCCGGACGACCCCGACGACCCCTACACCATCGCCTCGGTGCACCAGGCCCTGGCGAGCTGTTTGCGTTCACTGCCGGATGACGCCTGAAGCCGGAAACGGCCCCAAGCGCTGGATCGATTATTCGTCCAGGGACAGCGGCAGGGCATCGCCGGCCAGCATCTTTTGCAGCCGGGCCGCGGCCTCGCCTTCTCCTCGCACCGTCGGCCCGTTTGCGCCCGGTTCCAACAGGAAACCATCGCGGCCCCGCGCCTGCCACACCTGCGGCTGGGTGTAGAGCCGCGGCTTGATCACTTGCGGCGACCCGATTTCCGGGCAGAAGGTCGTGCAGTTCCCGCAGTCGTTGCACAGTTCCGCCAGCACCAGGTACTGCTCCCGGGCGGAAAGATCGCCGCCGGCGGGCGTGGGCACGGTCAGGAAGGCGTCGTTGGGGCAGACGGTCACGCAGTTCGTGCATGCCACACAATCGAACATCTCCAGCACGTGATCGACCTGGCGCGGTGGCCGCAGATCGCCCTCCGCGCCGTAACGCGCCGCCGTGGCCGGGTCAGCCAGGGCCGCGGCGTAGGCGGCCACGGCGTCGGGATGCCCCGCCGCCAGCGCCCGTTCATGAGCACCACCCTGCAGGGCCGAAAGATCGGCATGACCCTCGGCGGCCATGTGCCGCGCCAGCTTGCGCAGCCCCTGGGCCATGCGTCCGTAACCTCCGGGCCGCAACAGGTCGCTGCAGATGGTCACCGGGCGCAACCCCAGGCCCACCGTTTCGATCAGGTTGTCCTTGTCCACTCCGGCGCTGAATGCCACCGACACGGGCGCATCGTCCTGCGGCCCCACGCGCAGCACCCCCGGCAACGCCCGGTGCAACTGGTCCAGAAGGGTGATCGCCAGCATGTGCAGCGGCCGCCCGCTGAGGTACATCGTCTCTCCGGGCATGACACCGCGCGCGTTCTTCACCACCAGGGTGTTGGTCAGTTTGATCCCGAACCGGCGGCCGCAATCCGCGGCAAAGCCACGCAGCCGTTCGATCATCGCCACGGCCTGCGCAAACTGGAGATCGGCGGCGAAAGCCTCCGGCGCCGGGTCGACATCCCTGAAGCCGAGGTGATCATGAAGGATCCCGGCCACGGTCTCGCGGCCCAGCAAGGTGGGATTCAGCTTGACGGTGACGTCGAGGTCGTGGGCGCTCATCAGGTGACGCACGATGCCTTCGATCTGATCGCTCGGACAACCGTGGAAGGTGCTCAGGGTGGCCGTTTGCACGATGCGGCCGGGAATCGGAATATCGCGCAGCCCGCCGAAAGCGCCGCCGATCTCCCCGCGCAGCTCATCGATCATCCCCTCGGCGTGGGTCAGACCGTGGATGAAGGCGTCCATGACCGGGGTCTGGATTCCGGGCAGGTCGTACCCCACCGACAGTTCGAAGAGATGTTCGCCGGGGTTGCCCAGCACCTCGCGCACGGGTTCCCACCGCCGCAGCACCGCCAGCAGGACCCAGGCCTTCACGTACTCCCGCAACGAGAGGGGCAAGGGAAGTTCCTGGCTCCACTCCACGTTGTAGCCCACCGCTTCCATGTCGATACAGGGCCGCGGAATTTCGAGCTCGTCCAGCACCTGGACGGTCTTCAGCTCGAAGCTGCGCCCGCCGACCAACCAGCCCAGCGCGATGTTCTGCGCCAGCTGGGTGTGCGGGCCGGCCGCCGGTCCCACGGGAGTGGCCGCCGTCAATCCGTCACCCGTCCAGATCAGGTCCACGTCCCCGGGAACGGGGAAAAACCGCCGGGCCGTGAGCCCGAAAATCTGTCGCCGCAGGCCCCATTCCCGCTCGATGCGTTCCAGGAGGCGGGACAACGGCCAGGGATGGAGAGGCAGGTCGGAAGCAGGCATGGGTGTTCTCCGGGGTGGACGGATTCTGTCGCATCACCGGCAGTCTACCACACACCCTCGACCGTAGCCAAACCCAGCCGACTCCGGTTTTGCCATTGACGCGGTATCGGCAAACCATCAGGATCAGCGCCAATCGAACCTTTAACCAAGACCCCGGATACGGAACCCTACGATGCGCCAAACCCGATTCTTCCTGCTCCTTTGCGGTTTCATCCTGATGGGCGCCCCTTCCGCCGACGCCGGTACCGCGCGCTCGGTGGCCCTCGGCGGGGACGGCGCCTACTTCCTGGACTCCGCAAACGTCCTGCAGTGGTACGCCAGCCTGGAGCGCTACCCCGATCGGCTCGTCCTGGAGCCAGGGGATGTCGTGCACAACAAGGACCGGGCTCTCAGCGCCATGGGCTGGCTGGGGCACGGTGGCGGGGCCCATGTGCGGTTGAACGGCACCGGCAATGCCGGCACGGTCGCCTTCTATTTCCAGGACCACCTGGACAAGGCCGACGATGACGGGGCCTTCGCCCTGCTCTACAGCCGTCGCCTCGGTGCCTGGCGCCTGGGCGTGGCGGGCCGCTTCACCACCTTCGGGAAATTCCGCGCCGTCTCCGGCGGCGACATCGTCGTCGACGGCCAGTACTTCCATACCTACGGTCTCGGTCTCGGTCGGCGGTTGAACGATGTCTGGGAGGCCGAACTGGCCGGCGAGATCATCAACACCATGACCGATTTCCCTCACACCGCCGGCGGCGTATCCTCCGATACCTGGAAGTCATACGGCTTGAGGCTCCGCTTGCGCGGACGACTCGGCGAGGACTTGACCCTGGTGCCCGTGCTCTCCCGGACCCGCCGCCAGGGAGGGTACTACTCGGATCTCCTGGGGGACCCGGCGGATCAGGATGCCGCCGTGACAACCCTCGGGTTGGGCGTGAACCTCTACAGGCCCGATGGCGCCTTGATCATCATCAGCGGCGAGTATCGTCGAGGAAGTCAGAACTGGGCGCTGCGGGAAGGAAGCACCCAGGAAGCTGTCTGGGACGCGAGCGCGCAGGACTTCCACCAGATCCGGGGACGTTTGGGGTTGGAATCGGACCTGATGGAATGCTTGACCGTGAGAATGGCGGCCCAATACCTGCGCCACCACGAAGAAATCGAGCGCAAGGCTTTCGCGGCCACCGGCGAGGGGCTGGACGACAAGGAATCGATTCTCAACATTTCGGTGGCCACTCCCTTGTCGCTCGGACTGGCCTGGCGGCATGGACCCTTGACGGTCGACCTGACCTACAACGACACCGCAGCGTTGAATCCCGGCCTGGCCGGCGAGGGTCTCATGATGGGAAACCGGGAAGGTTATTCCGTCGTGACGATCACCCGGAAGTTCTGACGCGCCATTTCCTGACCAGGGAACCGACGCGCCTCAGACCCGAGCCGCGGACCAAGTTCTGCAGGTTGTCCGCGACCCGACTCCGGCTCTTGATCCCCTGCAAGGCGCGCTCAAAATCCTCCCCCTCGGCGGCGATCTGCTCATCCAGCCGCTTGGCCGCATAAGCCACCAGGGCCTGGTCCAGATGGTTGAGTTTCCGGATCTCATCGTGCACGGCCAAATCGTACCGGTCCGCCGCAGCGGGGGCGGCGTTGCGCCGCGGAATCCCCACTTGCCGCCACCCCAGCGCAAGCTGCATCAGGGCCACCGATTCGGCGAAGCGTTCCTGCAGCCCCACCACGGCGAAGTGCTTTTCGATGTTGGCCTTGGCCAGATCCAGCGCTTCATCCGGCAGGGGCTGCGCATAGGGAAACAGGGGGGCGTCGGGTTCGACCCAACCCGCCAGCATTCGCGTCTGGAAATTCAGGGCGTTGCGTTCGCCCTGCAGGGCGATGAAGTCCTCCAGCGTTTCCAGGCGATCGGGCGGGAAGGCCATCTCCCGCGCCCGCTCGGGCCGGCGCTGCAGGTTGCGGTACTTGGAAATGATGCGGGTGACCGGATCGCGAAGCACGGTGACGTAGGCGAATTCCCGTTCCGTTCGGCGGTGCATGCCGAAGGGCATGTGGCCCCGCAGACAGAGGGCCGACGCCCATTGCTGCTCGGTGATGCCGTCCAGATTCCGGCGGTACTCGGGGCGCTGAACGTCCAGGATCAGCGTGTGAGCCGCCGGATACTGGCGCGCAAGGATCCCGTGCAGTGTGGTGCCGGCCGCCTTGGGGATGTGGACGAAGGCCACCGGCCGAGGCGTTGGGTTACTCCCGGCCTTCATCGCGCAACCCCCAGTAGTTGAAGTCCAGGTCCGTGTCGGCCCGGGTCATCACCAGGCCTGTGCTGTGCTCCAGGCCCTCTCGCAGATGGGCATACTCCGGTTTGCAACCGGTGTGGCCCGTGATCCAGGCCCGTGGCGAACGGAAAAGGTATCCGCGCCGGCGCAGGGAAGTGCCCAGATCCCACGATGCGGACATGGTAAAGGTCAGGATGTCCGCGCCGGCTGCGCGGCAATGAGCCTCGACACCCCCCAGCAGCAGGTCCCAGGTAGCGGCATCGTCCCGGCCGGCCAGCATATCCACGATGTAGGCCCGGCGCAATCCCGGTTCACCTTCCAACCTGTAGACGACGTAACCGTGCAGGACTCCCAGTCTGCGGACCGCCAGCACGGTGTGGTCGCGAATCGGGCACTCCCGGAAACGCCACTGCAGGAAGGCCCGGTCCCGCACCGGGATCAGCGGGTAACCCGGCGCCACATTCTCCCACAGGATATCGAACTCCGGTCCGAAGTCCTCGACTTCCTCCAATTCCACGGCCGGAGTCCGGCGTCCGGGCCCGAGCTTCTGCGCCAAGGCGACCGCCCAACCCACCAGCGGAGCTCCCAGCGCCGCCGCCCACCCCCCTCCGGCCTTGGCTGCCAGGAATCGCCGTGGCCGCAGGATCAGCTTGTGGCTGATCATGCGGGTGATATCGAAGGCGCCGAAGCCCAGGGGCAGTCCGGCCAGATCCCGCGTGCGGGCCGTTCCCGCGATGAGCTTTTCCGCGTCGGTGCCGATGTTCACGATAACCCGGTAGCCTTCGCCCCGATGCCGGGGATGCACGGCCAGTTCCGATCCCCAGGCCAGGGGCACGACCTGGTCGGCCACCTTCAGGTTGGCCGACATCATGCCCAGAAAGCCCACCGGCTCTTCCGCCCAGGTCAAGACCATGGAGTTGTGCCCGCCCGGAGGATTGTGGGGGTTGCGGTCGTACTTCCAGCTCCAGATCCGCTCCATGAGGCGGGCGAAATCTTCGCCCCACACGTCACCCAGCAAGGCGATCAGGGCGGGCTGGTCGGCGGGCCGAAAGCGCCGCACGGCGTAGCTGCCCGTTGCGGGAGGAACAGGGGCTGCTTCAGGCGACAGCAAGGGCGGTCAGCTTTCGTTCGCCGTGCAGGCGCCGGCACTCGGCGCGCCTGATCTTGCCGCTGGATGTGCGGGGCACACCGCCCGGCTTGAGGATCGCCAGCTGATGGACGGGAATTTCGTGGATCTCCATGACTTTTTCGCGGACGGCCGCGACCAACTCATCGAGGGGCAATTCCCCGGAGCCGTCGCCGCCGCGGGCCAGCTGCTGATACAGCATCCGGGAGATCTCCACCGCGACCACGAGCCTTTCTGCGCCGTCGACCTCGGTGGAAAACGCGGCGCTCGCATTGGGCTGCAGACCCGGGTGCGCCCCCTCGACGGTCAACTCGATGTCGCTGGGGTAGTGGTTCTGCCCCCGGATGACCAGCATATCCTTCAAGCGACCGGTGATGAAAAACTCCCCGTCCCGGGCAAAGCCCAGGTCGCCGGTGCGCAGGAAAGGCCCCCGGCCGTCGGTTGTCCGCACGGCAAAGATCTCCTCGGTGGCCTCCGGGTTGCGGTAGTAGCCGATCGCGACACTGGGGCCGGATATCCAGATTTCTCCCACCGACCCGTCGGCGCTGGGCTCGCGGGTTTCCGGGTCGACCACCAGAACGGTGTGCTGCGGAACGGCGTGTCCGCAGCCGGTGATCCGGCGCGAACCCGGCCCCGGCAGCCGTCGCGTCTCACCCCGCCCCTCGAGCAGGGCCCGGGTGCTGATGCGGGGAAGTACCGGTGGGCGGGCCTTGGGTCCGCCGGTGGCGATCAGGGTGCTTTCGGCCATGCCGTAGCAGGGAAAGTAGGCCTCCGACCGGAAGCCGGCCCCCTTGAAGGCCGCAGCGAAGCGGCGCAGGGTGTCGGGGCGGACGGGTTCGGCTCCCACGTAGGCCACCGTCCAGCTGGAAAGATCCAAGCCCTTGGGCACTCCCTGGGCCTCGGCCAGGCGGGCGCAGAGATCGAAGGCGAAGTTGGGACCCCCGCTGGAGGTCGCCCCGTATTTCGACACCGCTTCCAACCAGCAGAGCGGACGCTTGAGGAAGGTCAACGGTGGAATCAGGATGCTGCTGCCGCCGACAAACAGGGGCTGCAGCAGGTTGCCCAGCAGCCCCATGTCGTGAAAGACCGGCAGCCAACCCAGGGCGACCAGGGACTCGTCGTGCTCCATCACCGCCTGGATGGCGAATTCGTTGGCCATCATGTTGGCATGGGTGACCATGACCCCCTTGGGGGCGGCGGTGCTGCCGGACGTGTACTGGAGAAAAGCCACCGCGCCGGGGTCGATGGCCCGAAGGTTGAAATCTCCGGCATGGTCCGCGCCGATGACGTCGGTGGCCACCACCCCGCCCTCGCCCGCGCCCAGGGCCGTCTGCAGAACCTCGAGATCCTCCACTCCCGCGGCCACGGACAGGAATCCCGCCGGACGGCAATCATGCGCCAGGGCCACGATTCGCACGTCCTCCTTGCCCCGACGGGGAGGATAGGCCGGCACCGCAATCATCCCGGCATAGAGACACCCGAAAAATGCCGCCACGAAGTCCAACCCCGGCGGATACAGCAGCACGAGCCGGTCCCCGGGAGCAAACTGGCCCTGCAACCGGGCGGCAATGGCGCGCGCCCGGGCGTCCAACTCGCCGTAGGTCCAGGAATCGGCGATGTCCACCCCGTCGCGCAGGAAAGCGCAGGCCAATCGATCGCCGTGGGCCTCCGACCTCAGCCTCAGGACCTCTCCCAGGTCGGAGGCACCGACCTGAAGACCGGACACGGCGGCAGGTTCCTTCACGCGATGGACCTCCGCCCGGCGGCAAAGTCCAGACGCTCGGTCAGGTAGGCGGTCAACTTGGCGACCGTGGGATGATCCCACATCAGGGTGGGGTCGAGCTCGAGACCCAGATCCTTCTCAAGGTTTCCGGTGAATTTCATGGCCTGCAGGGAATCGAAGCCCAGCTGGGCGAAGGTGCGCTCGGGATCCAGTCCGCCCGCATCCAGCCCGGCCCGTTTGGCCACCGCGGCCGTCAGGCCCGCCCGGACCTCCTGCTCATTGGCCGGGGGACGCGCAAAGACCACGTCCGATGTCCGGGGCTTCAGGCCCACCAGGGTCAACATTTTCTTCCACATCAGTCATTCTCCATTCGGTCCTTGGGAGGTGTCGCTCAAGCCGCGCCCTGCCTGCGGTCCGCCCGGTCGGGATTTTCCCGGTTGCGGTCCTCGGCCAGTTTCCAGGCGTGGGACGGAGTCGCCACCACGTCCCAGACCAGTCCCACCCGGCTCAGCAGCCGGATGGTCCCGGCGCCCAGGTCGGGCTCGTACCAGCGAAAACCGTGGTAGGCGTCGCGAGGAAAGGCGTGATGGTTGTTCTGCAGGCCTTCGCCGAAACCGAAAAAGGCCACCGCCAGGTTGTTGGTGCTGTGATCGCGCGTGCGCGCCCGGAAGGGGCGCAAACCGATCATGTGGCAGATCGAACCCACGCACCACAGCACGTGGTCGACGGCGAAGATCCTGACCAGTCCGCCCCACAGGAAACCCATCAGGACCCCGTTCCAGGTACCGGTCACGAGGCCGCCGATCGCCGCCGGCAGGATGATCCCCAGCAGGAAGATCGGGAAGTAGAGTTGATGCATCCGCACCACCAGCCGGTCCCCCAGCATGTCGCGGGCAAACAGGCTCCAGTTGCTGATGCGGTCGGAGAACATCCAGGCGATGTGCCCCTGCCAGAATCCCTTGAGAGCCCGCAGCGGACCCCGCCCGGAAGCGAGTTGCGGGGAATGGGGATCGCCGTCGCGATCGCTCAAGCGGTGATGCCGCCGGTGGGTGGCCACCCACCAGATGAGTGGGCCTTGCCCGGCCATGGAACCCAGGGTTGCCAGCACCACCCGCATCGCCGGTCCGGCGAGGAAGGAACGATGGGCGAAGTGCCGGTGGAACCCCACGGTGATGCCCATCAGGGTCAGCGCATAACCGATGGCGAAGGACCAGATCTCCAGGGCGCCGAGGCCCCCTGTTACCGCGAGCCACACCGCCAGGAGCGTGCCGAGCAGCGGCACCACCACGACGGCGCCGGCAATGAGGCGCAACCGGCGGCGTTCGGCGGAGCCGGCAACGGTGTAAGGGGTGTCGTCCAAGGGGACGGCGAGGTCGGGGTTGGTCATGTCATCCCTCCATAGCCACAGGTGGTTTTTGAGACGAGGGGACGGCAACGAAGGATTCGGGATCGGCATAGTGGACGTCCCGGATCAGTCCCGTGCGCTCCAGGATCCGCGCGACCATGCCGCAGAAATCGAACTGCCACCAGCGCAGCCGGTTGTCGGCCGTGCGGGGAAAGGCGTGGTGGTTGTTGTGCCAGGCTCCGCCCAGGGAAGGCAGGGCCATCCAGGCCAGGTTGCGGCTTTGTTCCCGGGTGGCGAAGGGTCGGCTGCCGAACACGTGGCACAGGGAATTGACTCCCCACACGGCATGATGCACCAGGAAGATCCTCCCCAATCCGCCCCACAAGAGGCCTTCCAGCGCGCCATACAAGCTTTGTGTCCAGATCAAACCCACGGCCGCCGGAAGCAACACGCCCAGCGCGATCCAGAGAAAATACAACCTGTGCAGGGTGAACAACCGCGAATCCTTGATCAGGTCGGGAACGTAGCGCAGCCAATCCGAATGCACCGGCTGGAACAACCATCCCATGTGCGCGTGCAGCATTCCCGTCAGGCAACCGCGCGGCCCCCCACCGCTGAGGTGCGGGGAATGCGGGTCGCCCGGGCGATCGGAAAAGGCGTGATGGCGGCGATGGGTCGACGCCCAGTAGAGCGGTCCCCCCTGGGCGGCCATGGAGCCGAATGTCACCAGGAAGAATTCCACCACCGGATGCGCCCGAAAGGCGTGGTGGGAAACGTAGCGGTGCAGCCCCAGTTCGACACCGGTGACCGTCAGCACATACATCACCAACAGGGAAACCCACGCGTAGCCGCTGACACCCCGCGTCAGGGCTAATCCCAAGCCGGCAAGGGCGCCCGCAGCGGGCAACCACACCACCAGATGGGTAATCGCCCGGATGAGCCGAGACCCCTCAGGATTCGCCAAATAGGCCGCCTCATTCCGCATCGAAATCTCTCCGGAAGTTGAGAAGCCCCACCGCCAATTCCCCACCGACACGATTGCGTAAGAAAGCATACCTGATTAATGGGGTAACATTAAAGATGAAATTGAATTTATTTTTCAATAAGTGATAAACCCGTATTCAAAATCGTTTATTTATAACAATTTCAATGAGTTAAGCTCTGGATGGGAATAGGGCCGACAGCTCCCCGATGCTGTCAATCAGCAGATCCGGCCCGGCCACCCGGATCCGGCCCGGCTCCACCAGACCATAGGTGCAGCCAACGGCCACGGCGCCGAGGCCGTGAGCGGCGGCGATGTCGTTGGGGCTGTCCCCCACCACCACGACTTCCTCGCAGGCCACGGGGGTCCCCTCCAGGACCCGGCGCAAATGCTCGGGATCCGGTTTGCGGGCGGGAGTCTCGTCGCCGGCGATGATGCGGGCAAAGGCGTCGCGAATACCCAGGCCGGCCAGGATCGGGTCGGTGAATTCGCGTGGCTTGTTGGTGGCCAGCAGCAGGGGAAAGGCGCGGAAGCGCATGAGCACCTCCAGGACCCCCGGATAAAGGCGGGTATGATCGAGCAGGTGGCGACCGTAGTGGTCGCGAAAGACGGAGAGGGCATCCTGCAGACGCTCCGGGGCCACGGGCAGATCGGGATTTCCGCTTTTGGTTTCGTGCCCCAGGGCGCGGCGCATCAGCATCTCCACGCCGTCCCCGACGAAACCGATCACCGTCGGCAACGGCAGTTCGGGCAGGGAGAAATGACCGCGCACGAAATTCGCCGACCGGGCGATGTCCTCACCCGAATCGATCAGCGTTCCGTCCAGATCGAAGACAAAGGCCGCCGCGCGGCGGCCCTTGTACCTGCCCTTGCCCATGCCATTACGCCTTTATGACCCGGGCCTTGTACCCGTACTGAATGACTTCCCAGGCCGGTCCGTGTTGCAGACGGCGAAAGACCAGTTCGACCTCGGTGCCGATGGTGACCTCGTCCGGCGGAGCCTCGCAAACCATGCAGGTCAACTTGACACCGTTTTCCAATTCAACCACTGCGTTCACGTATGGCTTCTGTTCTTCGAACTGTGCGGGCGGAATCCACACGGTGGTGTGGGTCAGGACCTTGCCCCGCCGCGGTAGGGCGATGGTTTCCATTTCGCGGCCTGCGCACTTGCGGCACACCGCGCGCGGAGGAAAATGGATCTCGCCGCAGGCCGTGCACTTGCCGGCCTCGAGCCGGTAACGCTGGGGGATTTCCCGATGATAGCGCGGGGTGATCATGACTCCACCTCCAGGATGTGCACGGTGCAGCTGCCGCCGGAACCGCCCATGTTCTGCGCCAGGCCACGGCGCGGGTTCTTCAGCTGGCGCCCTCCGGCCCGGCCCGTGAGCTGGCTGTGGATCTCGCAGATCTGCGCGATTCCCGTGGCCCCCACCGGATGGCCCTTGCTCTTCAGACCGCCCGACGTGTTGATGGGGAACGAACCGTCCCGGGCCGTCTCGCCCGCGGCGGCGGCCGGGCCGCCCTGCCCGCGTTCGAAGGCGCCCAGCTCCTCGCTGCAAACGATCTCGGCGATGGTGAAGCAGTCGTGGACCTCGGCGAAATCGATGTCCTTGATTCCGAGTCCCGCCTGGGCGAAGGCCCGCTGGGCCGCCAGACCGACCACCGGTATGGTGGAATAATCGGCCCGATCGTGCAGGGCGATGGCATCGGTGGCATGCCCCGATCCGATGATCTTCACGATGGGTTTGCCCAGCTTCCGGGCCACCTCCACCGGCGCCAGGAGCACGCAGGCTCCACCGTCGGTCACGGGCGAGCAGTCGAACAATCCCAGCGGCTCTGCCACCCGGACCGCACCCAGCACCGTTTGCAGGGTGATCTCCCGCGGAAACTGGGCCTTGGGGTTGAGGGCCCCGTTGGCGTGGTTCTTGACCGCCACGGCGGCCATCTGTTCGGGCGTGGTGCCGTATTTCGCCATGTGCGCCCGGGCGATCATGGCGTACAGGCCGGGGAAGGTCACCCCGTGGAAGACCTCGTACTCCTGGTCCGCGGCGGCGGCCAGACACACGGTGGCGTCGGCGCCGTCGTTCATCTTCTCCACCCCGCCTGCCAGCACGAAATCGCTCGCCCCGCTGGCCACCTCCAGGTAGGCCGCGCGGAAAGCCGCACCACCGGAGGCGCAGGCCGATTCCACCCGGGTTGCGGCGATGCCCCCCAGGCCCGCGTAATCGGTCAGGATGGAGGCCAGGTGTTCCTGGGCCACGAACATCCCGCTGGCCATGCAGCCGATGTACGCGGATTGGATCTGGCTGCGCTCCACCCCCGCGTCTTCCAGACAGTCGGCCGCCGCCATGGCGAACAGGTCGCGCAGGGGGATGTCCCAGAGTTCGCCGAAGTTCGTCAGGCCGGTGCCGATGACAGCTACGTCTCTCATGTTCCGCCCCCTTTCTAGACCTCGTTCATGCGGATCTTGCCGCGGTATGCCACGTACTTGCCGTAATCCAGATGGATGCGGCGGTCGGCCAGCTGGTCGCGCACCTTGGGCGCCAGGCCCTGCACCTCGGGCAGACGATCGGTCGCCCGCAGGATGAAGGAATCCGAACCGGCGCCGCTGCCGAAGGAAGTGATCAGGATGTTATCGCCCGGCTTGGCCTCGTCCAGGCAGGCCGCCAGGCCCGTAGGCGACGAACCGCTGTAGGTGTTGCCCATGAGGTTCACCACCCAGCCTTGTTCGAGCTGTTCCTTGGTGAAGCCCATGGTCTTGCCCGCCCGCAGGGGAAACTTGCCGTTGGGCATGTGGAAAACGGCGTAGCGGAAGTCCTCGGGTTTCATGCCGCTGCGGTCGAGGATCCCTTGGCACGAGCTGAGCACGTGATGGAAGTAGGCGGGCTCCCCGGTGAAACGTCCGGCGTGCCGAGGATAGAACTCCCCCTCTCGGCGCCAGAAATCCGGCGTGTCGGAAGTGAAGGAGTAGGTGTGGAGGATCTCGGCGACCACACCCTCGCTGCCCATGACGAAGGCCGAGCCACCGGCCGACGCGGTGTACTCCAGGGCGTCACCGGGCGCGCCCTGGCTGGTGTCCGCCCCGATGCCCAGGGCGTAGGGCATCTCGCCGGATTTGACGTGGGAGTAGGCCACGTACATGGCCTCGGTGCCCGCCTTGCAGGCGAACTCGAAATCGGCCACATGGCAATCGGGGCCGATCCCCAGGGCGTCGATCAGCACCGTACCCGAGGGCTTGACCGCGTAGGGATGGCTTTCGGACCCGATGTAGCAGGCTCCGATGAGTTGGGGATCGATTCCCGCGCGGGTCACCGCATCCCGGGCCGCCGCCACGCTGATGGTGATGGTGTCCTCGTCCGGCCCCGGGACTGTTTTCTCCTCCAGCAGCAGCCCCTTCTTGAAGGCGTCCGCATCGGCGCCCCACTGGTTGGCGATCTGCTCAGCCTTGATCCTGAAGCGCGGCACATATGCGCCGTAGCCGACAATCCCGTGCATGCTGCCTCTCCTTTGCTCAGAGTCCGTCGCGGCCCGAACGTCAAGACGGGGATTCTACCAGCAAGCCGGGTGGACTTCAAGGAACGGAGCGACCCCCGCGTCACGAAAGTCCAAGAAACAAAAGTGATTAGGTGGTGATTAGCGGGCCGAGGATGTTGGCGGTTGATTGTCCTGCAGGAGCCTCTTATGATCCTCCTCGGTGAAATTTCCCTGTTTGCGGCCGCAACGAATGAGGTCCGGTGGATTCCCTTATCCTGGGCATGATCGTCTACAGCGTGCTGATCCTGGCGGTCGGGGTCTACTCGGCGCGTCGCAACCGGACCCTGGACGACTACCTCCTGGCCAACCGGAGCCTCGGCCCCTGGGTGGCCGCCTTCAGCGAGCGGGCCAGCGGGGAATCGGCCTGGCTGCTCATCGGCTTACCCGGTCTGGCCTTCGCCACCGGCGCGGGCACCCTCTGGGTCGGAGTGGGATGCTGCACGGGCATCGCCTTCAGCTGGTTCGTGGTGGCCCGCCGGTTGCGCGTCGAAACCGCCGCGTTGCAGGCCCTGACCCTGGCCGACTACTTCGAAGCCCGCCACGACGATCACAGCCACACCCTGCGTCTGGTGGCCACGGCGATCATCCTCTTCTTCTTCACCTTCTACGTGGCGGCCCAGTTCCTGGCCGCGGGCAAGGTCCTGAACTACTACCTCGACATCCCGCCCCTGGCGGGCATGCTCATCGGCGCGGTGCTGGTGCTCTTCTACACCGCGGCCGGCGGCCTGCTCGCGGTGTGCTGGACCGACCTGATCCAGGGCATCATCATGCTCTTCACCCTGGCGGTCCTGCCCCTGGTGGTGCTGGTCGAGCTGGGCGGAACCGGCGGAATGATGGCCAAGCTGGCGCCACTGGGCGGCCAGTATCTGGACCTGACCCCCGGAAGCACCACCTGGGCGGCGGTCAGCGGCGTGCTGGGCAGCCTGGCCATCGGCCTGGGCTATATGGGTCAGCCCCATCTCGTGCTGCGCTTCATGGCCATCACCTCCTCCGACGAGATCAAAAAGGGGGGCATCATCGCCATCGGCTGGGCCTTGATCGCGTTCTTCGGCGCCATCCTCATCGGGCTGACGGGTCTGGCCTGGTTCGGGCCGGGCGCCATGGGACCGGGCCAGTTGATCCCCGACCAGGAACAGCTCATGCCGATGATGGCCAGCCACTTCATGCCCGAGGGTCTGGCCGTGGTGATGATCGTCGGGGCCATCGCCGCCATGATGTCCACCGCCGACAGCCAGCTGCTCTCGGTGGCGAGCGCGGTGAGCGAGGACATCTACCGGCGCCTGATCAATCCCGATGCCTCCCAGGCCTCCCTCGTCGCCCTGGGGCGTTGGTCCACCCTGCTGGTGGGCGCGGTCGCCTTCGGCCTCGCCTGGGGCGCCCACGATTTCGTCTACGACATGGTGCTCTATGCCTGGGCGGGGTTGGGCGCCGCCTTCGGCCCACCGCTGCTGCTGTCCCTGCGCTGGCAGGGCACCAGCCGTGCCGGGGTGCTCGCCGGCCTCATCACCGGAACCGTGACCGTCATCGCGTGGTACAACATCCCCGTTCTCAAGGGCCAGCTCTACGAGATGATCCCCGGATTCGTGCTCTCGCTGCTGGCCACGATCGTGTTCAGCCTCCTGTTTCCCCGCACCTCCCTTGGCCAGGAAGGACCCCATGGCGCGCAAGGATGATCAGCTGCTTCAGACAGGGCACCGCCCCTCCGCCGGACGCAATCAGCGGCGCGGTACCCCCCGCGCGATCTGGCTCGCCTTGTTCGTCGCCATGGTGGCGGCCTTCCTGCTGTTTCGACAGCCGGGAGGTGGCCGCCCCACCGGAATCGGCGAGAACCGCTCGGTGATCACCGTCCCTGCCGACGACCTCGATTCCCTGGCAGTGGATCTGGGCATCGCCGACACGCTGGACACCGACGCCGACCACCCCGCCCAACCCCGCTCGGGTCAGGTGGAGATGCAGCACATCGCCCAGGAGCTGACCCCGGAAAAACCCTCCGGCGGTCAGCAGGAAACAGCCCCGGCGACCACGCCGTCACCCCGGACCACACCGCCCGCCCCCGAGCCGGCCCGGGAGAAGCCCGCCACCAAGCCCCTGCCCGAGGTGCAACCGGAGGCCAGCGGACCCTATCTGGTGCAGACCGGTTCCTACGGCGACGCGGCCAACGCGGACCGTGAGGCCCTGCGGCTCCAGAAATTCGATTGGGATGCCCGGGTCAAGGTCAGCAGCACAGCCGATGGCGCCATGATCTACCGGGTCCGCATCGGATACTTCCCCGACCGTGGCGCCGCCCAGGCCTTCATCCAGGCCCACGGCAAGCAGTTACGAGGCGCCATCGCCGTCCATCGTTGAGCACGGGGGCGTGACCATGACCAGAGCGGCCATCACCGGGACGGGATTCTATGTTCCCGAGCGTGTCGTCGCCAACGAAGAGATGACCCCATGGATGGAGACCTCGGACGAGTGGATCTCCCAGCGCAGCGGGATCCGCGAACGCCGGTGGGGTCACCCTCGATGAGAACGGCTGGTCCACCGAATCGGGGGCCGAATTGGGGGCCAAGGCCGCCATCGCCGCCACGGCCGCCATCGCCGCTGCGGGGATCGACAAGTCGGAAATCGACCTGGTGATCTATGCCGCCTTGAACCCCGACTGTTTCTTTCCCGGCAACGGGGTTTTCATCGAGGAACTGTTGGGGCTGAAGACCGCCGGCGCCGTGGTCGTTCAGGCCACCGAGGAGGACCGAGGTGTCCTGGCCTCGGTCCTGCACAGCCAGGGCCGCTTCGCCAAGGACGTCTGGTTGGAAGTTCCCACCGCGGTGGTGCGGGAGCGCGTCACCCCGGGGCTGATCGAGCAGGGGCGGCACTATCCCACCATGGACGGCGAGCTGGTGTTCAAGCACGCCACCCGGCGTTTTTGCGAGGCCGTCAACGAGGTCCTGGAACGGGGTGGGCACACCATCGACGAGGTGGATCTGCGGGTGCCCCATCAGGCCAATCAGCGCATCACCGAGGCTGTGGGATCGCGCATGGGCCTGCCGGCGCAGAAGGTGGTCAGCAACATCGAACGCTACGGAAACACGACGGCGGCGACCATCCCCATCGCATTGAGCGAGGCGGTCGCCGCCGGGCGCATCCAGCCGGGAAACCTAGTCGTCACCCTCGCCTTCGGCAGTGGTTTTACCTGGGGCGCCGACCTCATCCGCTGGTGACTCGGACAACCGGGATTCCAGGATGCACTTGACCTTGAAGCTCAGGGCCATGATGCCCACGGCCATGCGCTCGTTCCGCACCACAACCCCTTCGGGCACTTTCAGATCCGTCGGCGCAAAGTTGAAGATCCCCACGATGCCGGCCTCGACCATGCGGTCGGCGACCTGCTGGGCGTTGGCCGCCGGCACGGTGATGATCCCCATCAGGATGTGGTCACGCTTGACGATGTCCGGCATATCCGCCAGGTCCCGGATGGCCTGCCCGCGGATTTCCAGCCCGATCAGACGCGGGTTGACGTCGAAAATGCCGTGGAGGGGGAAACCCTGCAGGCCCAGATTTTGATAATTGGCCAGGGCCTGGCCCAGGTGGCCGGCTCCGACGATGATGGTCGGCACCGGTTCGTCGATCCCGATGATCTGTTCCAGGGCCGGCACCAATTTTTCGACTTGATAGGGCCGGCCGGGCCGGCTGAAGCCGCCGAAATAATGAAAATCGTGCCGCAACTGGCTCGCCTTGATATCCAGGGATTCGGCCAACTGGCGGCTGGAGACGTCTTCCACCCCGATGGCCTGCAACAACTTGAGTTTCTCCAGGTACAGGGGAAGGCGATGAATGGTCGCCTCGGGGACATCGCAACCTCTGCGCTTCTTACGCACCACAACATCACCTCGTTAAGGTATAAACAGATTGCCCTGGCAGTGGGCCTGGGAATGTTACCAGATTCACATTCAGAATATCCGACGGGAAATCTCTCGTCAAGATGGCAATTCCGCCGCAGAGCCAACTATTCCTGGAGCTTTGACCACGGGGTCAATATCTTGGGCCGGACGCCATCTCCACCCGAGCGCGGAAGTAACCATGGAACGAGATCACTCCGCCTTCAGCGACTCCTGGCTAGGCGGCCCGTTGCCCCTGTTCGGGACGCTATCGGACGCCGAATACGCCGATCTGGGCTTCCGCTGCGGTCTGGAAATCCACCAGCAGCTCCTGACCCGCCGCAAGCTCTTCTGCCGGTGTCCCGCCGGGGTTTACAACCAGGGCGAGCACCAGGCCGAGGTGCTGCGGCACATGCGCCCCACCCTCTCGGAAATGGGCGAGTACGACGGCACGGCGCTGATGGAATTCAAGACCCGCAAGGACATCATCTACCATCTGAACAAGGACACCGTCTGCACCTACGAGATGGACGACGCCCCGCCCTTCGAGATGGACGACCAGGCCCTGGACATCAGCATCGCCATCACCATGCTTTTGGGTTGCAACGTGGTCAGCGAGGTCCACATCACCCGCAAGCAATACCTGGACGGCAGCATTCCCACCGGATTCCAGCGCACCGCCATCATCGGCACCGACGGCGACATTCCCTGCGGCGAAAAGTCGATCCACATCCGCCAGTTGAGCATCGAAGAGGATTCCTGCCGTGAGGTATCCGATGCGGGCCACGTGCGCACCTACCGCACCGACCGGCTGGGCATGCCGCTCATCGAGTCGGTGACGGACCCGGACATGACGACCCCCCGCGAAGCGATGGCCGTGGGCCAGGTCCTGCGCCACCTGGTGCGGGCCACCGGTCTGGTGCGCACCGGCAGCGGCGCCGCCCGGCAGGACGTCAACGTCTCGGTCACCGGCGGCACGCGCATCGAGATCAAGGGCGTGCCCTGCCTGCGCGCCATCCCCCGGTTGACCCACAACGAGGCCCTGCGTCAGCGCACCCTCGTGGCCATCGCCCGGGAACTGGAACATCGGGGCGCAAAACCCGGATACCTGCCCCAGGGCGGAAACGACGTCACCTCGGCCGTGCGCGGCACCGCCTGCCGCTTCATCGGCAAGGCCGTGGAGAAGGGCGCCACGGTGATGGCCGTGCCCCTGCCCGGTTTCCAGGGATTGCTGCAGGTGCAGACCCAGCCCCGCACGGGCTTTCTCAAGGAATTCAGCGACCGCATCCGGGTGATCGCCTGCCTGGACACCTTGCCCAACCTGGTGATGTCCACCCAGGACGTCCCCACCCTCAGCAGCGGTGAATGGGAGCGGGTGGCCAAGACCTGCCGCGTCGGCCCCGAAGTGCCCATCATCCTCGTCTGGGGCTCCGAGCGGGACGCCGCCACCGCGGTCAGCGAAGTGCTCATTCGCGCCCGTGAGGCCTTCGTCGGCGTGCCTGAGGAAACCCGCCAGGCACTGGACGACGGCACCAACGGTTTCGAACGGGTGCTGCCGGGAGCCGACCGCATGTATCCGGACACCGACCTGCCGCCCATCGGCCTGAGCGACGAGCGGCTGGAACATATCCACGACAGCCTTCCCCTGACACCCTGGAAGCGGGAAGACATCGCCCGCACGGCCGGCGTGGGGCCCGACCTGGCCGCCCGACTCGGTCGCCACCGGGCCTGGGATCTTTTCGCCGCCCTGCTGCCCATCCTGCAGGAGTCCGACACCCCCGCCCTTACCGCCAGCCAGCTCGCCTCCCTGCTGCTGGATCGATCCTGCCCGCGGCCCCTGCAGACGGCCGCCGCCGGCCCCTGGTGGGCCGATACGGTGCGCAAACTGGTCTCGGGAGACCTGATTCCCGAGGGTGTCTGGAGCGCCGAATCCGAGCCGCTGGAGCCGTGGCCCCGGGAAAAGGCCCGCGCCGCGGTCGAAGACCTTCTGCAGGCGATTCCCGCGGGTGAACTGCCTGAGAGCCCCCTGCAGCGTGACCTGGTCCTGATGGGCCGGGTGATGCCGGGTGTGCTGGGGCGGGTGCCCGGACGCACCGTCCGCAGCTGGATCAAGGGCCGCAACCGGGAGCGCACGTCGTGAGCCAAACCGCCGCAGACTTCAAAGGCTACCGCATCCCCACCCTGGATCTGTTGCAGCGGGAAGAGGCCCCGGTTTGGAGCCAGGTCACACTGCACACGAACCGCGGCGATTTTTCCGGGCTCATCCTGCCGCGCAGCGAAACCGCCGACGCACTGCACATCGTGTTGAAGCTGGACACCGGATACAACATCGGCGTCCGCTGCGACACCGTCGAATCCATCAGCGTGCTCGGCCGCAAGGTCGCCAATTACCAGATCCCCGAGAAGGCATTCCCTGTGGACCCCGGCAAGCCGCGGGTCAAGCTGCTGGGCACCGGCGGCACCATCGCCAGCCGCCTCGACTACCGCACCGGTGCGGTGATTCCCGCCTTCAGCCCCGGCGAGCTGTACGGTTCGGTGCCGGAGCTGGCGGACATCTGCAACATGGAGACCGAGAAGCTGTACGGCGTGTTCAGCGAGAACATGGGTCCGGAGCAGTGGATCGGCACCGCACGCGCCATCGCCCGGGAGATTGCCGGCGGCGTGACCGGCATCGTGGTCGGGCACGGCACCGACACCATGCACCACACCGCAGCCGCGCTCAGCTTCATGGTGCAGGATCCTTCGGTGCCCATCGTCATGGTGGGCAGCCAGCGCAGCAGCGACCGCCCCAGTTCGGACGCGGCCATCAACCTCATCAACGCCACCCGCACCGCCGCCACCAGCGACATCGCCGAGGTCATGGTCTGCATGTTCGGGCCCACCAGCGACGAGTACGGCCTGCTGCACCGGGGCACCCGCGTGCGCAAGATGCACTCCAGCTATCGCTCGACCTTCCGCACCCTCAGCGACATCCCCCTGGGCAAGATCGACGGAAGCGGGGTCACGCCGTTCCGCACCGACTACAACCGGCGGCGCGACGACGGCCAGGTCACCCTGATCGACGTCTTCGACGACCGGGTGTCCCTGGTCTACTACTACCCCAACATGAAGCCCGACATCATCGACTCCCTGATCGACAACGGATACAAGGGCATCATCATCGCCGGCACCGGCCTCGGCCACGTGAACAAGCCCCTGTACCCGGCCCTGCAACGCGCCCGCGACGCCGGCGTGCACGTCTACATGACGGTCCAGACCCTGTGGGGCTACGTGCAGATGTACGTGTACGAGACCGGGCGGGAGATCATGGAACTGGGCGTGGTCCCGGCGGCGAACATGCTGCCGGAGGTGGCCTACGTGAAGCTGGGCTGGGCCCTGGGCCAGAGCCGGGACCATGACGAGGTCCAGCGCATCATGCTCTCCCCCGTCAACGGCGAGACCACCGAGCGGGAGCCCCATAACGGGTACCTGGTGTTCCAGGGGGGGATTCCGGAGGTGGACGAGTTCATCTCCTCCCACTGGAAGTAGGCCTCCGTCGGCCCTTTGCGAAATGTCCTCGCCGCTGCGCGGCTGCGGATTATTCGCAAAGGGCCGACGGAGGCCTACTTCCAGTACCAGGATCGTTGAACTCGATCTTCCCCGATTGCCAGTTCCGGCGATGGAATCGCGCACCTCGTCGCCGCTGCGCATCAACCGCAACGAGTCCGACCTGCAGCGCGTCAACACCAGGGGCCTCTATCCTGCCGGGGAAGGTGCCGGCTATGCGGGCGGCATCAAGGCCGCCGAAACTCTGGCGGTTGACCTGCTGATCCCGGTCATTTCACCAGCTCGCAGCGCCCGGTTGTGATGTTTCCTGCCGCGGTGATGCGGTAGAAGTAGGTCCCCGATGGCTGTTGCCCGGCGTGCCACACAACACCGTGGGGTCCGGCCGGCAACTCGTTGTCCAGCAACGTGGCGATCCTTTGTCCCCTCAGGTTGAATATTTCGACCTGAACCCGGCTGTCCTCCCCCAGCACGAATCGGATTTCCATGGCGGGGTTGAAGGGGTTGGGGAAGTTGCAGACCTGGCCGAGGGCCACGGTGGGGTGCGGAGGGCCGGAATCTCCGGAGACGCCTCCGGGAAGGATCTCGCTGACCACGATGGGCAAAGGACCGGTGAGTTGCAACAACCCGTTCGCAGGCACGGGTTCTAATTGGTACGTGCCAAGCCGGGCAGAAGTGACCACGATCATTTTCTGGGCATGGACGGTGGACGGGAGCTGGTAGGTGGTGTTGGCGTCCGTCCGCCAGGCCACATGGATGTTGGGCTGGTCATACCGGTGGATGATGTAGATGCCGGGGCCGGGTTTTTCCACGCTGTCCATTCCGTCCAACATGGCCGCCAGCAGGTGATAGGCCCAGAATCCCCCGGTAGGTTGCTGGTTCTTGTCGATGGGCTGAAGCTGGGAGTTGCCCCAGGTGGGGCCGATGCCGGGAACGTATTCCTGTCCGAACATGGACAACCACATGGTGTAGACCAGGCCTCGGGACAGGGCGTCGAGATTCATGTCCATGGCGGTCTGGAAGTGTTCTTCGGGGGTGATGACCGGATCGTAGGCCAGATTCGGCCCGCCGCATTCGGAGGAGACCAGGGGCACGTCACCGACGTTCTGGCGGATGCGGCTGATCCGGTACTGGTTGAATTCCACCGGACCGTACATGTGAAGATCCACCATGTCGTAAAGGCTTTCGGCCAGCACGCGCTCTCGGACGGCCACCGCCTCGGCGATGCGGGGATCCTGGGCGATCGCGACGGTCAGGGAATCCTTGACCGTCTCGTTGTACGATTGCCTGGCCACGTAGTTACCTTGCCCGGCGTTGAGCACCATGGCGTCAAGCCCGATGGAAGGGATGCCGCCGAGGACGACCGTGGCGGAGGGATCGGCGGCCTTGACCGCAGCGTAGGAAGCGTTGAAGAATTCGATCAGCTGGTCGATGGTGCCGGTCCAGCCGCCGTGGATGTTTTGCGGGGAAGGCCATTCGTTGGCCAACTGGTAATAGCGCACCGGGCGGAGCAGGCCCGGCAAGTCGTCCACGCCGTCACCGTTGTAGCGCTGCACCAGGTGCGTCATGAATGTGGTCCAGTCGGCCATGTCGGCGGGGGGGTGGTTGGCCGCCAGGAAATCCGATGGTTCGACGCCCCAATCGGCATCCGACTGCAACGTCATGAAGATGTCGATCCCGAGGTCCTGCAGGACCCGGACCTTGTTGTCCAACCCGCTCCAATCATACTGCCCTCTGGACGGCTCATAATTACTCCAGAGCAAAGTCAGGCGAACCAGCCCCATGCCGCACAGCGGGAACACGTAGTAGTTGTCCACATTCTGGGAAGGAAAGCCCAGGCCCAAGCGGGGGTTGAGGGCAAAGACCAGGTCAGCCAGATTCAGGGGCGCGCCTTTGGCCGCCTCGTGCAACTCCCGGTTTACCTGGCGGTTCACCGGGGCATCACCTGCGGCCACGGTGGCGGTAATGGCCAATAACAGCAGCAACACTGCGGGGTGAAGGGATTTCATAATAACCAACTCTCAGGCAGGATTTCCCAAGGTGCGAACATTCACCCGAGAAAATTCCGGTCATTTGGAGGGGGTATTCGAGCAGGGGTAAAGGGTTGACAACAGCCTCCCGAAATAGTTCCCCTTAGTCAGGATGCCCCACTTCAGGTTCTCGCGGAATGCCGCCTCCACGTGGCGCGACGATCGACATCCCATTTTTCCCAACCCGGCGCGGGGCACCGACCCGTCTTTTACCGGGAATTCAGCACCTTCGCCCCCGCCGACACCGAATCGGTGATCCACATGCCCCCGCCGATCACCGCCCCATCACCGATCACCGTCTCGCCGCCCAGGATGGTGGCGTTGGCGTAGATCGTCACCCGGTCGCCGATGGTGGGGTGCCGCTTCCCGCCCTTGACGAGGGTACCGTCGGGGTTGCGGGGAAAGCTGAGGGCGCCCAGGGTGACCCCCTGATAGATCTTCACGTGCGCGCCGATCGCGGTGGTCTCGCCGATCACCACACCGGTGCCGTGGTCGATGAAGAAGTGCGGCCCGATGCGCGCGCCCGGGTGGATGTCCACGCCCGAACTGTGATGAGCCCACTCGCTCATGATGCGCGGCAACAGGGGCACGCCCAGCTCATAGAGCGGGTGGGCCAACCGGTGCACCAGGATGGCGGTGATGCCAGGGTAGCAGAGGATGATCTCCTCGGTGTTCGTCGCCGCCGGATCGCCCACGAAGGCCGCCTGGACGTCGGTATTCAGGAGGGTGCGGATCCCGGGCAGCTGTTCCAGGTACTGGGTGGTCACCCTCCGGGCCGCCGCCTCGAAGGCTTCGGTTCCCGGCGCCTGATTCTCCGTGGAGCCCCACAGCTCCGAGCAGCGGCAACCCGAGTGCCAGCAGAAGCGCAGGGTCTGGCTGATCACGGTGGTCAGTTCGCGAGCCAGGGTCTCCAAACGGGAGCCCACCAGGAATTCCAGGTCGGCCTCCCGGGGCAGGACCTGCCCGTGGTACCCGGGAAACACCAGGGCCTGCAGATCCTCCAGCAGGCGGACGATCTCCTTCTGGGCCGGCAGCTGGCGATCGCCCATGATGTTGACCCCGCCCTGCTCCCGGTAGGAGGCCACGAGTTCCGCGGTCAGGCGGCGCAGCCAGCTGCTGTTCTGGGCGGAATTCATGAATCACTCGTCTCGATAAACGGAGAACAGATCGGACGAAAGGTAGCGTTCACCGAAGGACGGAATGATGGCCACGATCCGCTTGGCGGCCATGTCCGGCCGCGCGGCCAGCCGGCAACCGGCCACCAGGGCCGCTCCCGAACTGATCCCCACCAGCAGGCCTTCTTCGAGCGCCGCCCGCCTGGCCATCTCCATGGCCTCCTCGTCGCCCACCTTGATGATCTCCGAAATCAGGCTCGTGTCCAGGATTTCCGGCACGAAGCCGCCCCCGATGCCCTGGATCTTGTGCGGCCCCGGCTGCCCTCCCGACAACACCGGCGAACCCTCGGGCTCCACGGCGACCGCCAGCAGGTCGGGGTTGAGCTCGCGCAACCGACGCGCCACCCCGGTAAAGGTGCCCCCGGTGCCGATGCCGGCGACAAAGACATCCACGCGCCCGTCGGTATCGGCCCAGATCTCCTCGGCGGTGGTCCGGGCGTGGACCTCGGGATTGGCGGGATTGGCGAACTGGTCGGGCATGAAGGCGTCCGGATTCTCGGCCGCCATCTGCTTCGCCTTGGCGATGGTTCCCTTGAGGCCTTCGGACGCAGGAGTCAACACGAGGTTGGCGCCCAGGGCCCGCATGACGATCCGGCGCTCCTTGGACATGCTTTCGGGCATGACCAGGGTCACCTTGTAACCGCGGGCGGCGCCGATGAAGGCCAGGGCGATGCCCGTATTTCCGCTCGTCGGTTCGATGATCTCGCCGCCCGGTTTGAGCCGGCCGTCCTTCTCCGCAGCCTCGATCATGGCCAGACCGATGCGATCCTTGACACTGGACATGGGATTGAGCGACTCGAGTTTGACCACCAGGTCGGCGGCCCCGTCGGTCAGGTGGTTGATGCGGACCAGAGGGGTTCCTCCGATCAACTCGGTCACGGAATGGAAAATCCTCTCGGACATGATTAAACCTCCGGGCTCGGGAAAACATATTGGTCTGGTTCGATCTTATTTTAGCAAGAACCGGGAAAATCGCCTCCCCGAAGCCGCCGCAGGCCAAGATTACTTGCCACGCGACTGAAATTACCCAACATTATCAAACTGTGGAAGGGAACTTCGGGATTCGGCGATTGTTTCCTCGCCCTGCCGCTGCAGCGGCTTCGCCACTCCCGTCTCGATCGAGGTCAGAAAGGTCCGTCATGCGCAGAATCGCCATCCTGTTCGTCCTGCTCGCCCTGTCGGTTTCGCCGGGTTCTTCCGCCATTGCCCAGAGCATCGTCGTGGATCCCCCCACCTACGACTTCGGGGACATGATGCAGGAAGAGACCCGGACCTTCACCGCGACCATCCGCAACGACGGCGGCGGCCTTTTGATCATCTCCGACGTGGTCCCCGACTGTGGCTGCACCATCCCCGAGATGAAGGTCAAGGAGATCCTCCCCGGTGAATCCGCGCCCCTGGAAATCCAGTTCAACAGCAAGAACTTCACCGGAACAGTCATCAAGGCCATCAAGATCCATTCGAATGACCCAATGTCGTCGGTGGCGAATCTGGTGCTGACCGCAAACATCCACTCCCTGCTGGACATCACCCCGGATCGCCGGGTCGCCTTTCTGCGGTCGTTGCAGGGAGAGAGCGAATCCCAGGTGGTGAACTTCACCGCCATGGAGGGCCATGACCTGGAGATCAAGGCCGACCGCACCATGCAGCAGTTTTTCCAGGTCGAGGCCCGGAACCATGTCGACGGCAACCCGTCGCGGGCCGAACTCGTGGTCACCCGTCCCGCCGATATGGAACCCGGCAACCATCACGACATCGTGCGCGTGGAAACCAACGTCAAGGGAATGCCGACGGTGGATCTCGACATCAACGCCCAGGTCTTCAGCCCCATCGAGGTCATGCCGCGGCGGGTGAGTTTCCGGTTCCAGCCCCAGTTCCAGGTCAACCTCCGCCTGAAGCCTTTCCACGACCAAGACGCCTTCAAGATTCTCAGCGTGACCACCGATCTGTCCGAGTTGACAATCGGCAAGACCATCACCATTCCCAACGGGGCCTATGCCATCCCCATCACGGGCTCGCCCATCGGTGCGGACGACCCCCGCGCCATCCACACCAAGGGGCGCATCCAGGGCTCCATCACCATCAAGACCGACCTGAAGGCGATGCCCGAGATCATCGTTCCGGTGACCTACATGGTCAGGATGTAGCGCCGGCATGGGAGCTTCGGCCGCGACCTCACCCCCGGGGAAATTGAACCTGCGCAGGCCGTTGATGGAGGCCTGCGCCCTGTCGGTCATCGTCCTGGCCGTGACCGCGGTCAGCTGGGCCTTGCGGCCCGACCGCCTTCCCCTGAGCGCGGACCCGACCTTCTACAAGCTGGAACTGGACGCCCCCTTGATCGCGACGAAGCAGGCCGTCGCCCTTTACGACGCCGGCACCCATCTGTTCGTCGACACGAGGCCCGGCCCGATCGGCGCAACCCCGACCATCCCGGGTTCGGTTCCCATCCGGCAGGACAGCTTCGACGACGACCTGCTGGACCTCTTCGATTTCATCACTCCCGAAGACCCGCTGATCCTGTTCGGGGACGGAAACCTGTCCCTGGCTTCGTCCATCGCCGCCCGCCTGAAGGCTCGGGGATACGTCGACCTGGAGATCCTTTCGGGCGGACTCGAGGCCTGGCGGGCAGCCGGCGCCCCTTTGACCGGGGAGTCCGGGCCATGATGCGCTGGGTGGGCTTCGGCTGTCGTCTGGTGACCGGGGGAATCTTTCTTTTCGCCTGCCTGGACAAGCTGCAGAAGCCCGGGGCTTTTGCCGCGGCCATCGACCATTATCACCTGGTCCCCTACGCCCTCCTGCATCCCATGGCCCACGGCCTGCCGATCCTCGAACTGATCGTGGGGCTCGCCCTGGTGTTCGGTGTCCTGCGTCGAGGTGCGGCAATGTTGGCGGCGGTGCTCACGGTAATCTTCATCGTCGCCATCGCCAGCGCCCTGGTTCGCGGGCTGGACATCAGCTGTGGTTGCTTCCATACCGACGGCGGCCACGCGGTCGGGATCACCCTTCTGTTGCGCGATTTCGGTCTGCTGGTGCTGTGCCTGCCGCCGCTATTCTTCCGCGACGCCGGGCCCGAACTCTCCCACCTGCGGAAAATGGCTGCGGGCTCCAACGGGTGATTCGGTAATCTCCATATGGTCAATCAGTTGTCTGTTTCATGAGAATCATTGTCGATTTGACATCGCTCTATCATGACTTACCTTTCTCCCAGTTTGCCGCACGATGCGGCGCCTGCACCATGTCTCAGGAGGAAGAGCAATGCCCGCCAAGGTCGACGAAGCCAAGTGTGCCGGTTGTGAAGATTGCGTGGACGCCTGCCCCACCGAGGTCATCTCCATGGTCGAGGGCAAGGCCGTAGTCAACTCCGATGAGTGTATTGATTGCGAAGCCTGCGTGGACGCCTGTCCCGAGGAAGCCATCAGCATGGTCGACGAGTAGGCTTTCGGGCCCCTCGTTTTCCTGCGACCGATGAGAAAAAGAGGACGCCGTTCGTGCGTCCTCTTTTCTTTTTGTCCTATTGGCCACGCATGACGGCGCGGCTATTGGTCCTCGACCACCACCGCCGTGCCGTAGGCCAGCAGCTCGGCTGCGTGCTCCATCATTTCGCTGGTGGCGAAACGCACCCCGACCACGGCGTTGGCGCCGTTGGCGCGCGCCTGGTCCACCATGCGATCGAGGGCTTCCTCGCGGCACTCGGCGATCATCTTGGTGTAATCGCTGATCTCGCCGCCGACCATGTTTTTCAGGCCGGCCATGATGTCGTGCCCGATGTGCCGGGCGCGGATGGTGTTCCCCCGTACCAGACCCACCGTCCGGGTAATGCGCTTGCCGGGAATCGTTTCGGTAGTGACCACCATCATGTCGCGATTGTCGTCTTCCATGGATCTTCCTTTCAGCGGGCGATGTCCTTGTAGCGCGTGGTCCGTCGGACGTGCCAGCGCTCCCGCACGACCGAGACCAGCAGGACGACCACACCCGCCACCGCCGCCACGGATCCCCAGCGGACCAGGGCGGGCAGTGCGGTGCTGTTCCAGATGGCGTTGATCAGGGACAAGGCCGCCCACGCGAGCACCACAAGCCCTCCCGTGGCGAACAGCAGCCAGCCCAGGGACCGTTCCACACGGTTGTAGTGGACCTGCCAGAACCTTTCCCACTCCTCCCGGGGCGGGTCCTTGATGCGCATGGCTCCGGTGATCTCTTTCATCCGCCGGAGCTGCTCCACGAGCAGGCGGGCTCGTTCGTCCTCCGCCAAGCGCTTCTCGACGGCATCGGCCTCCTGCGGGCCGAGTTCCCCATCGACATAGGCGCTGAGCAAGGCGTCGTCTTCGCGGTTCTGCCGGCTGTTGTTCATGATTCCGACTCCAGGCCCATGGCTTGGCGCAACTGCAGGCGGGCGTTGTGCAGGCGCGACATGACCGTCCCGATGGGAATCCCCAGGGTGTCGGCGATGCGGCGGTACTTCAGGCCCTGGAAATGGTACAGGAGGAAGACCTCCCGCTGGGCCGGCGGCAATTCCCCGATGCCCTCCCACAAGCGACGGCGCAAATCCTCCGCCTCGGTCTGTTGCAGCGGATCGGGCCGCCCGTCGCCCTGCCTCACCCATTCCAGGGGCACGTCACCCCGGTGGCGCCCTTCGTTGCGTCGTTGATTCAAGGCCGCGTTGCGGACGATCCGGTACAACCAGGGAAAGAAGGGTTCAGCGAGCCGAAACCGCGGCAGGGAACGATGGACGCTGATGAACGCCCTCTGGACGGCGTCCATGGCATCGTCGTGGTTGCCGGTCAGCCCCAGGGCAATGCCGTAGGCGCTCTGGCGATATCTGTTCATCAGGTCCTCGAATCCCCGGTCCTGGCCCGCCAGAAAAAGCTTGATGTCCCGGCGGTCACCATCCCGTTCCTCCGTTTGCAGGGGTGATACCTCTGCCGGGTCGGGTTTATTCAGCGAAAACGAGGAAAAAAGCAGACCGAACACTCAATCGTCCTGCCCGTTCGGGGCCCAGGGAACGTCGTCCACCCGCGCCGCGAGGTTGGCGGACCGGGCGGCGGTGAACAGGAAATCGCTGAGGCGATTGAGGAAGATGACCGCGGAGGCGGGCACGGGCTCGTCGGCGGCCAGGGCCACGGCCTTGCGTTCGCAGCGACGGCAGACCGTCCGCGCGAGGTGCAGGAATCCCGAGGCGGAAGTTCCGCCGGGCAGGATAAAATTCTTCAGGGGAGGCAGGTCGCGGTCCAGACCGTCGATGAGATCCTCCAGCCGTTTCACAGGGAAAGAGGCCTGCTCCTGGTTCTGACCGGCCCGGCAGCGACCCGGGTCGGCGATCACCATGCCCAAGGCGAAGAGTTGATCCTGGATTTCCAGCAGCGCGGCATGCAGGGTGGCCAGAGTCCCCTCCTGCTCCGCCGGCAGCACGGACAGACAACAGCCCAGGACGCTGTTCAGTTCGTCGATATCCCCGTAGAGATCGATCCGGGGCGCCGACTTGGGCAAGCGAGTGCCGTCACCCAGGGATGTCTGTCCCTGGTCTCCGGTTCGGGTGTAGATTCGCATGCCCACACTCCCTTCGCCTGAGCGGCTCGTCCAGCGGTTGCCGGCAAGATAATGATTGATGCCCCAGCACGGGCCAAGGAAAATCCTGCCCGGCGCACGGTCAAACTACCGGGTGCTCCCCCGCCAGCAGGCGCTCCCAGATCCGTTCGTGGTCTGCTTCCTCGGCGCTGGCCAGGAGCTGCCATTGCGGATCATCCGGGGGGTGCGGGTTGCGGGCCTGCAACAGCGATTCCGGCGCCGTCCGCAGGAAATCCTCTTCCTGCCAGGGGTAATAGCGGTTCCAGAACCCCAGGTGCCACAGAAAGAAACGGCGCACCCGGGTCATGCCCTGCTCGTCGTCCCCGAAGTGTTCGCGGGCCAGATCGAGGTAGCGACGCATCATGCTCCAGCGCTCCACCGGCTGGGGATCCAGCGGACGGCCCTCGTGCAGTTCGGCGAAAACCCAGGGTTTGACCAGGGCGCCGCGGGCCACCAGGAAGGATTCCACGCAGGTCTCCCGGCGCCGGCGCTCCAGATCCCAGCAGGTCAGAAGGTCGCCGTTGCCGAGGACCGGCAAGGAGACCGCGCGGGCAACCTCGTCGATGAGTGCCCAGTCCGCGCTCATCCGGTAGCGCTGGTTGCGGGTCCGACCGTGGATCCCGATGGCATCGGCCCCGGCCTCTTCGACCCGCAGGGCCACCTGCACGCAATTGAGCTCCTTCTGGGAATACCCCAGCCGGATCTTGACGGACAGGGGAACGTCCACGGCCTCGCGCACGGCGGCGACCACCTCGACCAGTTTGGTCGGGCGGCGCAGGAGGGCGGCTCCCATCCCCTTGCGGACGACCAGATCGATGGGGCAACCGAAATTCAGGTCGATGAAGGCCGCGCCGGATTCGACGCCGATCACCGCCGCCTCGGCCATCACTTCGGGGTGTTTCCCCGCAAGCTGGACGCCGAAATCGGTTTCCTCGGGGTGGTGACGCAGCAGGGTCCGCTCGCCGCCCTTGACGAGCTTGTGCGCCAGGACCATTTCACTGCAGGTCCTTACGGCACCATACTCGCGGCAAAGTCGGCGATAGGGAAGGTTGCCGCCCGTCGCCATGGGAGACATGGCGACGACGCGGCGGAAGAAGTCTCGACGCTCGGATTCGACCAAGGTCTAGCCGCCGTCCAGCATGGGCTGGCCGTCGAAGGACTGGAAGCCCTCGGGATCGGACATGAAGTCGAAGGTGTTCTTGAGCAGGATGAAGTGGTTCTGCTCTTCACCGGCCAGGTGCTCAAAAAGCTGGCGCGCACGGGGAGAGGTCATCTCGGCGGCGCCGTCGGCGTACATGTGATAACCCCGCCGCTCGACGTCCATGGCGCCCTTGATGATCTCCAGTTCCTCGAGCTCGAAGTTGTAGGGATCATTCACCGAGGTCATGGCGTTCTCGAAAACACTCCGCACATTGGTGACGTGCTCGGCATCCACCTCGGGCAGGACGTCGATGGACTGCTCGCGCAACAGGTCGTCCCGGATCTGCATCAAGTAGGCCTTATGACCGGCCTCATCCTTGGCCAGGCTGTTGAACAGATTCCTCTCCAGTGAGGAGGGTGCGTTACTCGCCCGATCCTGGAAGAAAGCCATGCCCTCCTCTTCGAACACGATGGCCTTTTCGAGAATTTCCAAACACAGTTGAACTTCACTCATCCTCAGGCCTCCCAAAGGCTGGATTCTTCACCGTCCCGGTCATGCCGTTCGCTTACCGGTTTCGGTTGTTTCAAATTTAACCCCTTGGCCCCTGATTGCAAAAAATTGCCGCAGCTGTCTGGGCCCCTATTGCAACGCCCTGGATCACCTGTTACATTTTCAACCAGGTGGACCACGCCCCTGAAATGCGTGTAATTCACTCCTTTTCAATGGGTTTTCGTACCCCCAAATGATGACGGGCCCCGGTGAACTGGCGGGATCCCGCCGAACCTGGATCGACCGAAGGAGAGTGTCATGGCCAAGCTCCAGAACGCACTAGCCAAGAATATTCCGGAGTGGCGGAACGAAATCCACACCCTGATCAAGAAACACGGCGACAAAAAAATCAGCGACGTGACCGTCCAGCAGGCCTACGGGGGCATGCGCGGCGTCAAGGGCATGATTTGCGACACCTCGGAAGTTCCGCCCGATACCGGGCTGCTGGTCAGGAACATCCCCATCGGCGATCTCACGGAAAAGACTCCCGAGGACATTTTCTACCTGCTTTGCACGGGCGAGTTGCCCAACGCGCGCGACCGCAAGGCCCTGACGGAGGAACTGGCTTCGCGCGCCGGCGTGCCGTCCTACGTGTGGAAGGTGCTGGAGGCCATGCCGGCCAACAGCCACCCCATGTGCATGCTCGACACCGCCATCCTGGCCATGCAGCGCGAGAGCAAGTTCGTCAAGGCCTACGGCGAGGGCATCAGCAAGATGGATTACTGGAAACCGACCCTCGAGGACAGCCTGGACCTGCTGGCCCGGATTCCCGCCATCGCCGCCGGCGTCTACCGCATGCGGTTCAAGAAGGGCAAGCGGATCAGCCCGCGGAAGGACCTGACCTGGTCCGGAAACTTCGCGCGGATGCTGGGCATCCCCGACCCCAAGGGCGAGTTCGCCGACTGCATGCGCCTGTACCTGGTGCTGCATTGCGACCACGAGGGCGGCAACGTCTCGGCGCACACCTGCCACCTGGTGGGCTCGGCGCTGAGCGATGCCTACTACAGCGTCTCCGCCGGCCTCAACGGTCTGGCCGGACCCCTGCACGGCCTGGCCAACCAGGAATGCCTGAACTGGGTCCTGGAACTGAAGAAGCGGTTCCAGGGCGTTCCGACGGACGAGCAGCTCACCCAGTTCGCGTGGGACACTCTCAAAGGCGGCAAGGTCATTCCGGGTTATGGGCATGCCGTGCTGCGGGTGACCGATCCCCGCTTCACCGCTTTCCGCGCCTTCGGCATGAAGCACTTCCCCGACGACCCGGTCATGGCCCTCGTGAACAAGGTCTACGAGATCGTGCCCGGTGTGCTGAAGGAGCACGGCAAGGCCAAGAACCCCTGGCCCAACGTGGACGCCGGCAGCGGCGCCTTGTTGTACCACTACGGCCTGCGGGAGTTCAGCTACTACACGGTGCTGTTCTCGGTGTCCCGCGCCATGGGCATGCTGAGCCAGCTGATCATCAACCGGGCCATGGGTTCTCCCATCGAGAGGCCCAAGAGCGTCCCCACGGCCTGGGTCAAGAAGCAGTTCAAATAGCGCTCCGGTCGGATCCGACGGCAACGCCCCCCGCCTGACGGCGGGGGGCGTTTTCATGACGTGCGCTCTATCCGGATTGTAATTATCCTGTTATAATCGATGTCCGTCATCCACCCTCCATGACATAGACCAGGGAGGTTCCCATGCCGCTGACAGTTTCCCAGGCCATCCTCGACCGTGCCGCCAGCGGGGAGATCGCGCCGCAGGACGCTTCCCGATTCCAGGCCTTCGTTGAACGCTGCAACACCGAACTCATGACCCATTCCGTCATCACCGACAACCGCTTCTGCCGCTGGTTCGGCAAGGGGGAAGTCGATCACGGGGTCGTCACCCATTTCATCGTGCAGTTCTCCGTATTCTCCAACCTGTTTCTGGTCGCCCAGCTGCTCAAGACCATCAACGCCGGCACCCTCGAAGGCATGCGTGCCTCCAAGGAGATCCTGGCCAACGAAATCGGGGTCATGTTCAACAAGCCCGGCCCCGCCGAAGTCGCCGACCAGGAGCGGGACGGCGATCCGGCCGTGGTCTCCACCGAGGGCTCGGTCGACGGCGGCACCTTCCGCTTCCGCGCAGCCCATTTCGAATGGCTGCTGAACATGGGCAAGGTCATGGGCCTGGGCTTCAACGACATGGGCAAGCGCCGCCACGGCTCTCCCGCCACCCTGTTCTTCTGCGACCAGCTCGCCGCCATCTACGGCAACGAGGATCCCAACATCGCCGAAGGCGCCAGCTTCGCGGTGGAGAACTGGGCGGCCGCCGGGTTCTGGAAGCAGCTCGTCCAGGGGCTCGACACCTTCCGCAAACGGGAGAACCTGGAGCTGCCCCTGGCCTTCTTCACCTGGCACGACAAGATCGAGGACCAGCACGCCGGCCATGTGATGGACGAACTCGAGGAACTCTACTTCGATCCGGGTTTCGACGAGGACAAGTTCATGATCGGCGGCCGAAAGATGCTGGACGGCGTCGAGGCGTTCTGGGTCGGGCTTGACGAGCACCGCATCGCGGCGGCGCAGTATCAGAAGGCCGACCTGGACAAACGGAATCCATAGTAGTTGTAGTAGCTGACGTCGGGGTAGTCGTTGAGGCGATTCGCAGAACGGCAGTACCGCGCGTTGCCGATGAAGCCATCGCCCCGAAGCACGCGGTACGAGCCCGAGCCCGGCCCAGTTCACCCGACGGTCTGCCCATGGTGAAGGTGCCTGGGCCACGCATCGGGATCACCTCGGTCGTGGCATAGGCGAAGTCCGTCAGGAGTTTAGCACCTCGACCATTACTTTTTCTTTAATCTCTTGCGATTGAACAGCTTAGCGCCCCTTTTCATGTAAGCCCCCTCTTTTCTCCCGCCCCTGCCGCCCCAACCCAGTCAGGTACCCCCGGCAAAGCCGGGGGCTTGAAAGATTGTGAACCGCTCAAAGCGGTTATTTGATTAGCCACCTTAAGGTGGCGCCTTTCTCTACCACATCTCCAACTGGTCGATTCGTTTATCCTCCTCTTCCTGGCGGGCGATGTAGAGCCTGTCCCAAAAAGCTGATTTCTGGCGAGACGGCCGTCTGGCAGGCGCCATGGCGCCGAGCCGTGCACGGCCATTTCCGCGATCGCCGCTGAAACGGTCGGCAATTGCCAAATAGATGTAAT